>SKEO01000025.1_pt1 | contig 145468 bp, 172 predicted proteins | sample 4826801 | NCBI WGS metagenome assembly SKEO01 (sample SAMN11008807, study PRJNA524170) | human gut metagenome | biome: Human fecal sample; material: Feces; isolation source: fecal sample from pouch patient p3 | host: Homo sapiens | place: Israel: Tel-Aviv | collected 2016-02-25 | reverse complement strand
TAACCCAAGTCAATCTGTGGCCCTTTTGAACACCACCATTTACAAGGTGAGCATAATATACCCATGTTGCATCTCCATGCCTATGAGCTGGCATTTCATTAATACTAAGCGTATGTGTGTCTTTCCCGCCGGTATTGGTATTTGTTGAAGCTCGTAGCACTTTATCAGTTATTTGTGTCCAAGTACCGCCAATACTGGATGCCGGTGAAGTGCTATGAAAAGAAATATATACAGAACCAACAGGGTAGACAATATCCATGAAGTTAACGTAATTAGACATACGCAACCTCGCTTAGATTTAGATTGCTTGCTACGCTGTGCGATACCAAATAAAGCAAGTTGTGTAAGGTGGCAAGTTGTTGTGTGCTTGCCCCCCCCCATTAGAAGCAATAGTGTGGGTATGGTTACCAACCTCAGACGTATACTGTCCACCAAAGCTACCAACAGAACCAAAATAATTACCAGCACCTTGAAGAACGTTACCTCCACCTGGACCGTACCATGCGATAATTCGTCCATCAATACTGTGATTGTGTTTGCCGGCTTCTCCTGTAGAACCATTGTGGCTGTGAGCGGGCATTTCATTAAGGCTAAGCGTGTGCGTTGCTTCGCCGCCCGTATTCTTGGCGGTTGTAGACCCATAAAGAAAAGTGTTCAATCGTGTCCAAGTGCCACCAATAGAGCTAGCAGGAGATGTTGCATTCATGCTCTGATAGATTGAACCTACTGGATATATAATATCCATAAGGTTTACAAAATTACTCATTTATATCCTTTCTAATTGCATAGAAAGAATATTATAAAATCTTCTTAGGCTGTTCTTTTATATACTGCTAAAGAATAATGATATGGAATATGCTCTCGTTGTTCGGTAACAAAATCTCCGTTATCATTAAGTTTCCAAGTACCTTTAGTCCACAAATTCCAACCAGTATCGCCACCATCTTTAGTACCGACTGACAATAATTGCCATAAACTACCAGCAGCAGCATTAGTATTCCAAAAACCAATACCTGAATATTGTTGCAGTTCACCATTCCAACCCACAACATTGTGCTGATGGTCTGGTATAGCTAGCGAAGAAATCATATTGCTACCAGAAAAACGTCCAGCTAAGTTATAGGTATCACCACTTGCCGCGAGCAAACAATTTTCTATTTTAGTCCAAGTTCCGCCAATACTACTCGCAGGAGAAATACTAGAAGTACTAAAGTATATACTACCTACTGGATAAATAATATCAAGAAGATTTACAAAATTAGACATGGTAAATCACCATGCTTAGAACAGCCATTGAAGAAGAAGCTACATTATTGTAGCCCCCCCCCCCAACGACCGTGATTAGTCATTAAGTTTTTCATAATATCCTTTCATTTAGGATATTAGATTTTAGATTTTAAGCAGTTCGTACCCAGACTTTACAAGCATATGAATAAGGATAATAATCAAGTCCTCTTCCCTCGGTACTAGTATATTTGGTAACGAATATGCCACTGTCGTCAAGTCCACCGCCACCCCATTGGTACGGCCAATCATTATTAACGCCATTACCAGCATGTTTATTTGTGGCAGAATGTTTATGTGCTGGCATTTGGTCAACTGTAATATGTTTGCTGCCCGTATAACCAGAAGTACTAGTATATGCGGCCAAGCAAGCGCCATCTTTAATCTGTGTCCAAGTGCCACCGATAGACGTTGCAGGTGAAACAGTGCTAGTAGTAATATACATACTATTTATAGGATAAATAATATCTAAAAGATTTACAAAATTGCTCATTATTCAACCTCCTTATTTGGGAGGTCATCTAAAATCATAATATCAAATTGATTTATAGATTTTAAGCTACCGCAGTAGCCCCCCCCCTAGAGAGGTCAATTCATTAAATTTATTCACATAAAACTCCTTTTCTTTCTTAGAATTATATTCTATATCTATATGAAAAAAGGGCAAAACCCGTAACAGGATTTTGCCCAAAGTTATATTAGATTTTAATCCACAATTTACATCTTGAATCCGTTGGTTGCGCAGATTGTACCATAACGCAATATTCATTATCAGCACTGTCAGCTTTTGTCGCATAGCTCGCCGAGCTTGCACTACCAGCACTGGCCGCATATTTCACACTCTTGGATGAATCAGCCGTATTATCGACATTGCCCAATCCAACAGAAGATTTAGAAGGAGGATAAGCGTTTGTATAAAATTCCTCTACAGAGATAACAGAACCATTCGAGTAAGTCACTCTATAAGCCTTGCCCGGGCCAGTCATAGGAAATAACAATAAATTACCATGTTTATAATTATCTCCACCAACACCACTCCTATGCGGCACATATAAATAATTATACCAAGAGCCACCAGTAAAGCTCAATCTTTTCTCTTTTGACTGATCGAACATACATGACCCTAGCGATGGAGGTCTATTCACTAATTTTGCAATTAAATCATCTATTGTGTCCGCACTATTTTCTTGCGCTGTCATAGCTGGGAATATAGTAAACTTTTTCCCGTCTGAAAGATAAAGTTCGTTCACTCCATATCATATAGAATGGTATCTATAGAGCTACCGCAGTAGCCCCCCCCCCAGAAACGTGTTATTCATATCTACATCCTTAAATTTGTACCCAAATTTTAACGTGTTCTTCTGTTGGCTTACTCATACCAACATAGACAGTGCCAACATCATCCGCAAGTTTGCCATTGGTCACAGCTTTGCTTGCAATTTTTCCTGATGAAACAGCTCCATCAGCAATCTTAGCCGAAGTTACTTTGCCATTACCAATAGTCGTAGCCATTGTAATAGGACTTGCTGTATTGAAACTTGTAGCTGATGTTGTAATATCTCCGCTCAGCGCAACAGTATTATTAAACTTGTTCGCAGATTGAGCATTCGTAGCGCTAGTAGCGTTACCTTCTACATTGCCAGTAAGAGTACCAACAATCTTATTAGCATAAACATAATTCCACTTTGCACTAGAGGAACCAAGAGAATAAGAGTTTGTAGCTCTAGGAACGATATTCTGACCAGTTAGAGAACCTGTCAGCGTGCCGCCAGATAGCTTTAAATAACTCGCATCGTGATTGTGGTTAGCGGTTGCAGCGCCGATATTAGCACAAGTAAGATTGACATTGCCTGTACGGTAATTGCTTTCCGCATTACCCTTAACACCAGTGACCTCACCAGCAACTTGCCATGTACCGTCTCCGCGAAGGAATTTATTCTGACTTCCAGCCGCAGGAGCAGGAACAAGACCAGAGTGACCAGCTGCATTGGCAGTGGCAGCTTGCATGACTTCTGGTTTAGTTGTATCTATATCAAACGAAACATCAGCAGAACCATTGAAACTAAATGTCTGTCTACGCGAAGCTGATGCAGTCCCATATATCACTCCAACACTTAAACTATGGCCGACTTTGCCAGCAATAGTCGCGTTGGTAGCATTATCAGCTTTTGTCGCATGACTTGCATTAAGTGCCGTACCAGCTTTGTACTCTTGGTATCCTGCATCAGAGTTTAGTTTACTATCATCAACAACAATATACATAATGCCAGTATCATCTTGGATAACACTGTCGCCAGTCTGTACTTGCGTATTAGTTAATTGAAAGCGTGCAGTCTTATTCGCAACATGAACTAATCGTTCTAGCGCACCTTGCGGAATTGTATTTAAAGGTAACACCCCAGTGACACTTGCCGCATCAATTGATGGAATTGTAATTGAAATATTTCCAGAACCATCAAAATTAGCGCTGCCTGTACCACCCTTATTACCACCCTTAACACTTATTGAGCGTGCGGTCTTTAGCTTCGTAGCTGTATCGGCATTACCAGTGACATTACCAGTTAGGTTTCCAGTGAATCCGCCATTGCCAGTAACCTTGCCAGCGAATGTAGTAGGAGACTTAACTGATTGCGCGTTAGCAGTTGTCTTGTCTAGCTTATTGTTCGCATTGTCATTAACGGCCTTAACTGCTTTTGGCGTAGCGGCAACAACACCTGTGGCCGCACTATCGGTCGCATTTGTCGCGTCTGAAAGCCAGACTTCGCCACGCTTATTGCCGGTAGCATCTGGCGCAATGTAAATCGGCCTATATGTTTTAAGCGTAGGGTCGTACACTTTTGCAACAAAATTATTTTTCATCGTAGAATCATTTGGATTGCCTTTAGCCATTTACTACCTCCTTATTCTTCCTCGTCTTTATAGATAACGTCTACAATTGTCTCTGGCGGCATACTCTTCTCAAAAGTGAATTTTAGCTTTGAGCCAAAATTACCATCAAGCTCAAGTATACCTGTTTCATTTACCTTATATGAAAATTCACTCTCACTTGTAGTGATTGTAACATCATAATCAGGAATTTGCGGAAAAAGGATAATATCCTCTTTCCCTTCGTTCAAAGCGCGGTATTCAGAATAAGCAATCGGTTGACGCTTTGGAATCTGAATACCAATATGTACATAAGAATTGCCAGCACCAGCTTTAAATGTATGACTGGATTTTATTGAGAACGGACCTTTAATTTGTTCAAGTTTCATATCTACGCTCCAAACTTATAGGTACTAGACCAATAGGAAGGAATCGCGCTGTCTGAAACTGTCACAGAGTTCTGTAAGAAAGCAAGACCGTCAGAAGTTAAAGTTTTAAGACTTTCGTAAGTAGCTGCACTTTCATCCATTAATTTAACATCGCGCATACCAGTATCCGCAATCTTGCCAAGATAATACCACGTACTTAAATTATAATCAAACGCATAGAACTCTTTATCACTCTTGGCTTCATTGTATGGCTGGTACGTAATAATTTTGCCAAGATTAGATTGACCACCAGGCTGGTTTTGCGCACCAGTAAGACCAAAGGGAAATTCACGATTTAGATATTCAATAATATTGGCATCTGTAAAACCTGCTGCATTTAGCTGAGTCTTTGTGACATTAAAGCCAATTAAAATACCAGCTTGGTCTTTAATAGTGCCGAGGTCTTTCCAATAGACATTTGAGCCATAATTAGGAATAGATGCGTCGTACTTCATCGCATCATTGTTTGAAATCCAACCATCGGTCGCATTTTTAACACGATGTGATGGGTCGCTGTAAAGAACGAATAGATGCCAGTCAGATGGACGAACAACAAGACGTTCAATTGAGTTGATTGGGTCACTGATTTTTACAGGGTTTGGACTACTATTGTATTTAACATAAATGCTCTTATCATCACTAATACCAGTACCCATGTAGATAGATTTAACGGTTGTTATTTTATAATTCTCGCCACCGTTTTCAGTCTTTAAATTAATTGTCTCACCAGTATTAAAGATAAGGGTCGTTTCACCAATATCGTTAACACGTGCGGCAGTTAGAAGTTTTAGCTTGGCTGGACTAATTTTATCACCAGTAGTCGTATTGATTGTAATCTGACCATTTGCTTGATTAATTGTAATATCTTTGACCCAAGTTAAGCGTTTATCAACAGACGCAGTACCATCATTGAAAGAGCATACAAAATGGCCAGTATTTTCATCTAAAGTAACTGAACTAATCCAACGAATATGACCGACCTTATTCCTACCATCGTTTGACAGTTTGCCGCCATCTGTGCCCGCAAATGTTCCGATAACATCGCCGTTATCTTGAATCTCAAGGCCTTTGACCCACGTAAGATTTGTTTCATATGCAGGAGAGTCATTGTTGAAATCCATCTTAAAATGTCCACCTGCGGCACCGTTGCCAGTAGACAGAGCAACGCCTGTCACCCATTTAATTTTCTTATAAAAGATGCTATCGTTGTTGTGAGTATAAGATACTGTTAGAGTACCTTTATCATCAAGCGTAATATTCTTAATAATATTAAAATCACCGAGATAAATTAAAATTGGGTCTGGATTGATTCGCTTATCATAGATATATAGTTCATATACTACGATTTGGCGATGTTTGGCAATATCATCTTCCATATTAGGATAGCCAGATTGACCAACAGTAGCAAGACCAGTAGTAGGATTGACTGTAATGTGCTCAGTAGAATATACTTTATTGCGTAGTGCTTCTGTCATTTCAATAACTTTAAGATTACGAAACGTATCACCCTTTAAGCCTTTTGGAATACCCATGTCCCAGTATTCCCAGAATGGATGGGTCTTATCATCAATACGTGCAATGGAAGCCATAGCATTTTCTTGTTTAATATTACCAGCTGTATCATACTGGGAAACTGCATGAGCTTTATAATCAATTACAGTATAAGGGAACTTCATTCCTACATAGAACCAAGAGTCCGCATCTTCATCATCCTTGCGGATGTTGACCCATGTATATTCAATATCGTCATTAAATGAATTACCACTTTTGCCCGGAACTAACGTGCGGTTTTTGATATTGAATTTAAAATCTTTTTTAAGCGTACCGCCACCATCATGCCAGTTGCCATTATCATCTTGTTTCCAGTTAGTGATAACAGTACCATCGGCGTTTTGACCAACTGGATACCTACGATAAGTATTTTCTTCAAGTGCCTTTGTTGACATATGCGTTACATTGTCAATAGTATCTACTTGAAAAAAAGGCGTGCCGCTAGACGGGCCAACGATTTGTCCTACGTAAATACTGCCAGCAGTCTGTGTATTCTGGTAATCTAGCCCGCGTCTAAAAATCTTTCCGTTATCTGGATGATTTTTATTCTTTGTAGAAATCAGACAGTATTCTCCATACCAGACTTCTGTGAAATTACTACCACGCGAAAACATCTGTCGCATTTCATTTACAGAAGCGAAAGAAGCCTTAATTACAAAGCTAGTTCCTTCATGTCCACCATAAAGTGAATCCATTGGTCTATTCACCGTCCTCTTCTACGTCTTTTTGTGTAAATTCATAGTCAATAGTAAATGAATCAGTATAATCACGAGCTACAACGCCAATAGAAGAAATAGGCACTTCTGATAGTTCATAGAATCCACTCGGACCAATCCTAATCTCTTCACCATTAATAGCCATCATCAAACCAGAATGGCCCCAAATACCAATTCTATCAAGCGTAGCATTATTGTTCATGCTTTCCACTAGATTACTTAATTGACATAGCTCACACTTAATTTTATCTAAATCTACAATGCGGCCATAGGTCGTACCACTTGCTGTTGTATGTTGAATATTATAATCTTCTGCCTGTCTTGTCATTGATAGCACAACAGAAATGAATCCATCTTCTATTGGCCTGAAAATCATTTCAAACAGACCGTAACGTTCACCAACATCTGTTTTCCAAGATGCCGCCATAGCTACAATATTTCGTTTATCTGTCTGTGTATACGTATTGCCACCAGTGCCAAGATAATATTTTTTATTTTGCTCTCGATAATATAAAGCATCTTTAATAGTAGTTTTACCATATTCGTATTTAAGTGGTATCATAGCATTAATGCTACCATTACTTTTCTCATATAATGCAACGTTATAAACGTTACTCCCGTCTCCACCCGCGTTAACGTTAACGGTCTTAATATACTGATACGAGCCTTGGTCTGTATCTGAATTTTTTGTTAATTTAATAGTAAATTCCATAGCATAATTCATGTCTTGCGGAATTTGAACTTTTAAATAATAATCTTGACCTTTAACAAATTGCTTGTCGGGAATGATAGCAACGTCTTTGAAACCTGTATTTTGTTCATCTAATCCAGTAATATCAGCATTAGAGTCAACATAAGATTTTTTGAAAGATAGTTCAGTAAGACCTTCTCCCGCATACCTATATTGACCGATATTTGTGGTTGCCAATTTCCCTCCTTTTATTTCCAAAATATACCTAATATAAAATAAAAAATAGGGCAAACCAATTATACGGTTTTGCCCTATTTTTAGAATCTTTCTATTGACTGATTACACGAAACGGTCATTGCATTGCCCGGCCCAAGAGGAATAGAAAGTGTATTTAAATTATAATCGCCATATGTATTTGTAGAAGTATCATTTAATTCAACTCTAGAATTAGGCTCTAAGTAGAATACTGGCAGCGCAGTAATTGATACTGAATTTTGATAAGTTGTATGAAGATATAATTCATACTTTACTTGGTCAAAAGCACTATTCTTATAGCCGCCAGTAGCAAGATTATAAAAAACCTCACCGCGTACCTGAGTATATGGCATACCATTATCTTCACATTCCTGTTGCTTCGTTCTTCCCTTATCATCTTCATCAGCATTGATGAATACAATATTAGGAATCTCAGGAGAGAACAGACAGTTTACGGTATCAGATGATACGGCATCTGTTCTGCGACCAATGGCAGATACAGAGAATCTTCCTAAGTCAGATGTTGAAGAATCAATAAAGTCTAGAAAATAATTACCATCAGTCAGCGCAGAAGTAAGCAGTTCCGCATTTTCTTTTTCACCTATGAACTTCTGGTCTGCAAGGTCATAAATTTGCGGCCAGAATGCATCTAATTCTTCAAAATAATAATCTGTATCTATCTTACAATTATGTGCATATTGTAGAATATCTCCCTGCCAACCAGAAATACCATCAATTTTAGCATAATAATTGCCAGAATCAATTCCATTTTTCTTAGCCAATAGACCTTCAAGATAAAGCTCGGTACGCCAGTCTTTCACAGTATAACCATCAATGATAATCGGTATTGCCGCAGAGCTGATGTCTCCTTTATCATCTACAACAACGGCAGAAGTTGAAGCATCTATTGGAGGATAATATGCTGCACACTTTAATGCTTTATAAGTATCATCTTTCCAATAGTAAGCAGTTTTATTAGTAACATCAAAATAAATAGTATTGAAATCACCAATAGTAGGAAAATCTTTTACGCTTGTATATACAGTCGGAAATGCGGCTTTTAATTCTTGAGTAGACTCTTCTGTATATAATAAAACGTTGTAATAAGTATTATAGTAACTATTACCTTGTTCATCTATTGTAACGGGTGTCGGCTTGCGGTCAATGCAAAGATGATAACGAACGTCTACCTGCTGCTGGCTATTTGTACCTTGGCGCTTACCTTGAATAATAAAGTCATTCTTGATATTATTGAACTGCGGTGTTTTACTAATACTAATAATATTGTCTTTATCATTAAAAGCATATACACTTTTACCTGTAGTTGTTTCTACAAGATAATCATGCTTCTTCATGTCATTGACTAAAGTCGTAGCTTGCGTAGTATTAAGATAATTCTTAATTTCCCTAAAATGGAATACACCAAATTCATCATAAAAATATTCAAAATTACCAAGATAACTTTTAATCTTATCGAGTACAGATGTTACGCTTTCGCCAAGATTAGCAGACAGCTCAGAATCATACACAAAATCATCATAAACATAGCCGCAGTCTTGACCGCTTAAAATTTCAATCGTACCGTCTTCTAATTTTGCCGGCTTATCGACATATGCCGCATACCATATCCTACCAGCACTTCCACTTTGCTTAGGTACAAGATACAGCGGATTAGAACCAGTCCATTTCATAACCCTTTTAATGCGGCGAGGCACATCTTCAATAACGATATTATTTAAATCTTCACCGCCGTAATGATTTACTAGCTCTTGGATAATGTCATAAACTAATACTTTTTTAGTAACATATGCGCCGCTTGCGTCCTGTGTATCCATTTCATCGAATATAACAGCCGCAGGCAACGTGCCAGAAACGTCTCCTGATAAGCCGCACATCTTGTCTTTCAATGTCAATTGCAATGACACGGCAGATGAAACAGAAGATGATGCACTTGCACTCGCAATAAAGAAAACCCCTTGAGGAAACCATAAGATAGGATAATCTAAAAATTGATTGCTATGATTTTCAACACCAATTTCAATAAAAATTTTCTTGTTAATTGCAAAATCATATGACATATTTTCAATATCATAATCGCCGCTACTAATAGATGCGGTCAATGAACAAGTGCGTCTAACAAACGAAGAACCGTCTTTAGAAAGACTACCAGATGCAATAACGCCTTGAATTTCCTTTAACGGTTCTTCGTTCCAATTGAGAAGGGTTAGCCGCACATACTGTTTTTGATTGACAAAATTATCAATAGTCTTGAGAAAGTTTCTACGCTTTAATGCGCTATTGGCATCTTCATAGAAACTGTCGTTTAAATAAGGATACGTCCTTCTCATTTTCCCTCCTATTGATAATTTGTGGTCATTACGGTGCCATAATAATTAATCATACCTTCTATTGGCATAAAAGCAATACCAATAGTTTCTGTAGAATTATTATTCTCTATATTATCAATCGTACCAAAAGCAAAATTATACCATTGATAATTATAATAAATCTTTAAGTCGCCATTAATATTATATACAGTATTTAGTGTAGGCTTCTTAACTTCACTAACATCCATGTATTTTACAACCTGAACTGGTCGTTCACCAATATCGTTCCATACCTTAACAAAACTATCCTGCGGTGGATTATTGTCTTGAATTACAGATACCGGGTCTTTTGTTTCAGCAGAATCAATAACTCTAATCCAATTAAAATTGTTAATTGTTACGTCATTAAGCGAAGCATCAACTCTAAATTCGTTCTCTTGCAAATATTTTGTTTTGTTTACTTGCTTCATACGAATTCCTAAGAAACACATATCATCTACTGGAACGTCTCTCAGCATATGTAAAACACCTGTGCCACCTACGAGATAGTTTTTATATTCTGCTTCATTATGGTATTTAATACTAGCAACTGCGTATGGAGTAACATCTAAGCAAATACCCTTCCAATATTTCATGCGTTTGCTTGAAATCATAACATCGCCGTTCATTTGAATAAAGTTATATTTATTCCTAATCTTTCTTCCAAGATAAATATTAGGTTTAAAGATACCTCTCTCTTGACCAACTACTACGCGGTCAACAGACGCGCTTGAAACAGCTTCTTTTGAGCTATAGCGTTCTTTATAGCAAAGCGTGTATTCAACAGTGATAACATCACCAATTTGGAAATAAAGACCAATAACATCTAACTTGTTTGGAATCTGATAATATCCACGCTCGTTAACGAAAATATTATGATTACCATTACTACCACGAGTCATAACACCAAAATAATATCCTTGCTGGACTCGCTTTTCAGCAATCATCTGAGACACACCATTTGTTTTATCTGTTACTTCTGTAAGTCCATCTGAACCACTTTGGAAGGTATAGTAACGAGGTTTAGAATGATAATAAATTTTAATATCTTTAAGTACGATTTCTTCTGCTTTGCGTTTCGCAAGAACTCCACTATATTTTTTACTTAATATATCATTAATATCATTTCTAATATCATTGTTATTCGTAACTGTAAACTTATATGTTTGACCAGGTTTAATAACTTCAATGTAATCTTTAGGCTCGTCCTCGGAATCTTGTTTACCATTGCCACTAATAGAACCAATCATCTTGCGGTTATAAATACCAAGAGTATCAAGAGTATCTAAGGAAGAAGCATCTTCAACTTCATAAACAGTAGCAGAAAAATTCCATAGCCTGCGGCCAACGGTTTCATTAGGTGTCAACGTAACATCTGTAAGCATAACGACCATTGAACCTTCTGCCATTGAACGATACAGCTTAGGCTCACCATCATTTAACCATGCAATTAGCTTCTCACGGAATTCACGCTCATAGAGCCAATCGTTTGTAGTAGTCGTTAAATACTCTTGTGACGTGACACTAGAAATTGGTGCATTAGGATACTGATTACCGCCAGTCTTTTCCCAATTCTTAAAATCATTACGTACTAAATCTTTAACACCGGTTTCATCTTTATATTCCGCATATAAGTCTTTAAGAGTATCATTATTGTGGTGGATAAGTTTTGTCTTGTTCGCAAACTCTGAATAAACATCAGACTCAGCACTAATCAAACCTGAAATGCTAAACTGCTTATAATTCAATACAGCATTTTCCGCAAACTTAGGATATTTGCCACCAAGAGTATCAATCTTAGCCCTATTGACTACTGGTTTAAAACTACTTACTTGATAGTTGTATCTTACCGCATATTGCTCTTTTCCACGAGAGAAATAAGCATCATAGAATTGCGACAAAACGACTTTCGACATTTTAGGTTTAGCAATTGACATTCCAGTAGAGCTAAGAGCTTCTACACGATAACGATACCACGTTAGACTTTCTACAGTATTATCTACAATTGAAAAATCAATCTGCTGTAATTTTGCACTATAGATTGTCTCCCATTCTTTGAAATTATCTTTATTAGATGCACGCCTTACGTATACGGATACGCCATCACTAAAAGAATATTCGTTTTTGACAGAAACTTTAATAGACGCCGTTTCATCATCGACTTCTGCGGCAATTGTAGGTTGCCATTCGTCAGCACCACTATACTCACCTATCTGGAATTTATATTCTTTGCTAAGCTGATATTGGTTTTTTGTGCGACAAGTAATGCGGCATACGTAATATGCGCTGGTTGGGTCTGATGTAGAACCATCTGCACTATTCTTCAAAGATGAAAAATCAATATTATATACAATATTATTTGGATTAAGATTTTCACCAGTATAAATAGTAGGAGTAGAAAACAATACGTTGTCTGAATCGTCTAAAATATCAAATTGATACGCTTCAAGCGTTTCGGTTTCAGTATTTAAAACTACTTCTTCGCCACTTTCATTTTTAGTGACGAAAAGAAGACCTCCCGCAATTTGCGTTAAGCCTTTATTGAAAGTCATATATGAATTGCCTGTATAATTTTCAAATACAGACAGATAAATTTTAGGTTGGTGAATTGGTCTAATTAGACAAACAGAAGACCATTCTGAAAAATATTGCATATGTGATAAAAGATAACTATTCTTCTTCGCTTCATCGTTGATAGGTACTTCATCAGTTCCATTATAGCTATCAAATCTAATCTGAACCTTATAGAACTGATTTGTATTGAAAGCATTGCCTTCGATATAAGCGGTAGGTATTGTTACATAATACATACCACTTACTTTATCGAATTGTAAATCTTCAATGAGAATGCCCGAAAGTTTATTTAAAGCATTCTCATTATTAAGCTGATTTACGCAACTGACGTGTACGTGCTTAATCTCAGATGCAGAATTAAAAGAAGAAAGAGTAAAATACACAACAGCATCTTCTGTGTTTACAAAGGCATTTTGAAATGTCGAAACAACGGGTGGATACAGTGTACTAACAACTGTTGCCATATTTCACTCTTCCTTTCTATTGGTTAGAAGAACTTGTATCAATCCAAATGCCAACATGAGTATTAGTAGGCTGTGTCTTGCCAGTGTATACAAATGTTGTATTTTTCATGTAGTCCATGTAATTATCAAAGAATTGGGCAAGAGAATAATTACCCTTATCTTTACGTGTGTCCACTACATTATCAAAGCCAACTCCAAATTCAGAGTAAGGCAAAGTAAGTGAACCATCTTTGGCCTTTTGACTAACCTTTTTAACAAAGGATTTTACTGCCATTATTTAACTTCCTTCTCCTTGGGAGTGGCTTTTTGCTCTGCTTGATTAACTTCTTGCGCCTGTTGTTGAGCCTTAGCCGCAGTTTCCATGTCCATAGCTCGTAACATTTCACCCTGAGCTAGTGGATAAAGACCGACAAGAACAGAATTAAGAGCGTCTACCATAACAGTAGCACCAATACCGTTCTTTGCCATAAAATCATAAATCATATCTTTTGCAAGAGCATGAACCCTCATGCGTACTTCTAATTCGTTCATATCCTTTTGTCTCCTTTTTTAATTTCAACGGGTCGTGATGTCATGAAACCAGAACCAGTAGCTAAACTACTAACATACTCGCTCGCACTTTCTTTTCCACCAATACTAACCTTATTACGGATTACCGTAAACTGGTGCATGTGGTTGTTATAATTAGAAATATCAACCTTATTATTAGCTGTAGCCTGCGCTGCATTAGCTTTGCTTATAGCACTATTGGCTTTATTCCTAGCATCATTTACATCAGACTTACGAGCATTTACTTCATTATTAATCTGTGTTTGCAAATTATTTAACAAATCATAAATACAACCTAAATGGTCTGAAACCTTGGTTGAAGTTCTATTAGCACCCATACAATTATGTGAATAAGCATTATTATAGCAATATTCGTTACTATAATTCCAACCACTGATGCTACGTATGTCTCGTTCGGCAGTAATTGATGTGGTTGATTGTGAATCTGGTGTACCTGTAAATACACCCCAGTTTGAAACAACACCATGTCCGATACTAACATAAGTTCGTTTGCCGACATGCGGCACTTCATCATAATTAGACTGAATAGTACCAGTACCAGACCTAATATAGAAAGCACCATTACCACCAGACTGAGGTACAAGGCTGATACTTACACCGCCCTGTGCTTCGTTGTCTTTAATAGCAGTAGCGACTAATTTAATGCCATCTGGTGAGGTGTCACTTACAATATTAACACCATTATTTTCAGCATTGAATTTAAGACCCTCACCAATAAGCGTAGTATTTTGTCCTTTATTGTTATTCAATGTCAAAACGGCTTTGGCATTATTTGCGCCAATAGTAAAAGTACCATCTTTATTATTTGCGACAGAAGAGAAAGCCTTTGAATACATCAAATAATCTTCTCCTGCTTTAACCTGAAAGTCTTTATCTGCGATATTTCTGATTGAATTGGTTGCATTTAATCTTAAATTGCCGCCAATGGTATAAGTATAATTACCGTCTTTATCTGTCTTATCATCTTTTGGCGTTCCAATAGCAGAAAGAGTAAAATCACCAGTAGACATAGTAGTTTTTCTATCTTTTGGATTCATAAACTCAAAATTATTATTAAGATATAGAACAGATGTTTTAGTTTTTCCATCTGTTGTATCATCTGCCGCAGATAAAGCAGATAATCTTAAATAAGAATTTTCGTGGCCGATAATAGCTTGCTGTGAATCTATGTGAAGTCTATGTGTCGAGCTATCAGATGATTCCTTACCTAAATCTGGCGCATAAAGACTAACATGATTACCATATACATTGAATCCTCTTGGATATTCATTGTTAACATTTGTGCCAGTAGAAAGATAAAGGTCTGTTGTAGCCTTTTCAGAATTTTTAACTGTACCATCAACAAAGAATTTAAATAAGTTTGTATCAGACCAGCCAAACTGCGCACCAATATATTTAGCATCTAGCGCACGTTTACCAAAGGCTCCAATCTTGCCAATGCCCATCGAAGACTCTTGGTCTTGAATTGCATTTGTGTAAAACTGCCCAAATTGATTAATACCAACAAGCGGATAACGATGCCACTTATCATCTTTCTTATAATGTCTATAAATTGAGAAAGTTGAATCTTTGCGCGGGTCAATTTCTACTTCAAGGCTATCTCCCTCGGCAAGTGCGGCATTTGCTCCGTCAAAATCAATATTTGAATTTTGTTTTGTAAGTGGCTTACCTTTGACTGAAATATATGCGGGATTAGCACCTAAAATAAGACCCTGTTTGTCTGATGGAATTGAAAATTGTGAATCCTTTACAGGATAATCTGTATATGGTCTATCTACAGTCGCTTCTGTGAAATTACCGTCTTTATCAACCTCCGCATTTGCAATATTATATAATGCACGAGAACCGATACGCCATGCGCCAATATAGCTTTCGCCACCTGGGACTAACTTAATGCGGCCTTCCTCAAAATGGTTATTCTGCGATGCTTGTTGTTCTGGCAAACCAAAAGTGGCAGAACCGTCTTTAGCATCTAAGAAAATAGATTGCTTACCTTCTGAGAATCCCATTAAACCAATTTGAGATTCATCAGAATCATAAGTCTTAGAAGTTCCCATAACAACGCCAGTAAACTGATTATTCTTATTCTTTTCACCAGCACCAATTTGCGGCGCAAGGATGTAATTTTCATCTTCATTGATTTCTAGATGCGTTCCATCCCAATCATTCAATGATTTAAGACCATAAGTATTCAGTGACATATAGATAGGAATATATAGCTCTACAACAGGATTAGCCGCATCCGCCGATGTATATACTTTACAATGGACTAAATTGTTTCCATATTCACCATCATATACATCATTTGGGAGAATATAAATTTGACTTAATCCTTTTGTGCGGGCTGTCTTTTGTATACTATCTGATGTATTCTTTTCTGTAATAATCTTGAAACAAGCACTTAACGGATTCTCGTCATATGTTTGACCCGTCTTTAAAGGCTCGCCACCCTCTGCTATCCATTCAATAAATAAATCTTCAATACCAGAACCAATAAGTGTAACGCCTTGGTTCTTATTGTATAACGGATTACGTCCATCTGCGTTATAAGTAATAGACTTTAGAAGAGAAGTCTTATCAATTTGGATGTCATTATCGGCATATTTCTTAATCACTGGGATACCATAAAAAGCATAATACTTATATGAAGAATCTCCAACGGTATAAGTTGTTTGAGCCTTGACAATTTGATTCATAAACTTGCGTTTAGCCGCACTAGCTGTGTTCCAAGAAACAACACCATTGTTACAACTCATATATTTGCTTTGACCGTAACCCATAGACCAAGAAACAGTCGAATTATCATTAATTTTCTCGTTGCGCTGATAGAGCTGGAATTGCAAGACCTGCTGAGAAATTGATTGGCCTGTATTCCACGCAATTTTATTATTCTTGTCGATAATGAGTGCAAGCATCTTATTTTTTAAACTCTTGGAAGTAGGAGAAATCTTAGCGACAATATCTGTACCATTTGTACCATTCTCGCCAACCTTAGTAAACAGAAAATCAGTCATTTGACTATATGTAACACCTTGATATGTTACAATAGCTTCAATCTGATTTGACACTGCTGAATAATCGAAGTTTGCAGCAATTGCCATAGGATAAATCTGCGATGTACAATACTCGATTTTTTGATTAGACTGATTAAGCACCATTCCTTCTTTTGGAATTGTAATCATTGAGTCTGTTAATGGTACTCGCCATTTAATATCATATGTATCTTTATTGACTTCAAGGCCAGCAGGGTCAAAGAAATGACAAGTAAGCGGCTTGACCTCTAATGGGTCTTCATATCTGTCATCATCAGGTGATACACCAGATTCACTATACTGAAACACTTGGTCGCCATTTTCAATAGTGATATAATAATCAGTAGGGTCTGCGGCAGTTGCGTTTTTTAGAGTAAGAGTTGCAATGCCGATATTATACTCAATATTTTCTACTGCTTCATCTCCAGCAGGTTCCCTATCGCGCAAATAAACCGCGCACTTAAAAGTAGCTTTAGAATCAATGCCTTTAACTGGATAAGTAAGCGTATTTTTATCCCATGACGCACCTTCGAGTGCATTCATTTGATTCTTCAAAGCAGACAGATTATTATATCCAATGCCATGTTTTATACCATCTTCGTAACGCTTTTTTAACTCTTCAACCGTCTCGGTGAAAGATAATGTTTGACCATAATCATCAACTTTAGACCAAACAAATCTAAAGAAATTATCTGGATGCCCATTCGCTTTACCGGCTTCAAAACTGGAAGACTTACCATCCAAGAGACATGTTAAAGTAGGTTTACCACGGTCAAAGCTGAAACTAACACCAAGAGAAGAAGTAATTTCAATATTACGCTTTGCCGCTTCATTGTATAGTGTGAAATAATCCTTTAAAACCATTTGCTCTTTATAGACGCAAACGCACATATATTTATTTTCATAAGCGCGATTTTCAGCGCCAGTAGTAACAAAACTATACTTATTACCTTTAGCTTCAAGATAAGACCATCCGGCTCCACCATACATCTTATAATCTTTAGAGCTTGCGGTCACTCGTCCATCTTCTTTGAACCAATAAAACATAGCATCGCCTGAAAGGTCTTCATTCTTATGACGAAGAGTGCTGACAACGCTTAAAGAAGAGTTTTCAGTTAAGTCTCTAAGAGTAGAACCTTTTGGCATAGACAAGTGCATCTGATAATCACCATTTGCCGCACTGATTTTTCTAAGACCATAAAATTCAACATCTTTAATGAAAATATCATCGCCCCAGCCAATCGGCCTATCCTGTGATTGAATTGGGTCAGTAGTTTCTACGAAATCTTTACAATAGAAAATAATCTGGTCAATATATAAGAAGTTCTCAACGTCTACTGGAAAAATCTGATATTGGTCAAAATAGCTTTGATATTGAAGCGGCGAACCAGTCATGCTATTGCTGTCAATAGTATACGATAGCTTTTTAACTAACGCCTGACCTTTATCGTCTGTAGCATCTCCATCTTTAAAGGCTAAAATAAAAGTGATACCATACTCGCCAGTCTTTGTAAGTTTGTGCTCTCTCGGCAGAGATGTGCGAAAAGACGCTTCAATTAGCACCGCCTCGGCCTGTTTAATATTATTCTCTAACTCTTGTGTGTCAATAGATAGAAACTTAGGTTTAGAGCCGCTTACATCTTCATCTTTCTTATATAGAACTTTATAATCTTCTTTTTTATAAGAACGAAGTCCCGCAGGCGTGACTTTATTTTTATCACTAAGGCAATTGCGGCCAATGAGATTATAATTACTAATAGCCGAAGATACAAAGCTAATATTGTTATCATCTTCTGCTGCCTGCGCAACACCTACGATATTCTTTTTCTTGGTGAAATCACCTTCTGGAACAAGCACATATACTGATTGACCTTGAGTATATGTATTTCCTTCTTGGGCATATGCTTTTAATTTGCCACCATTATATGAAATAAGGTATTCTCCTGTAAGTGAATTAGTACAGCCAGCGACAGTGGCGGTAACTGTTTTATCCGTAGCTATTTGTTCTATTCTGTTGGATACAATTGTATCCACAGCTTCAAGAATAACGTCCTGTAGATTCGCCATTGTCAACTCCTTTTCAATCCAAATAAAAAACGGGAGAACATAAAGTTCTCCCGTTTATAAAATTATGCTCTAAGACATATCAAAACCACAAATATTCGATTATAAAATTTTGCCCATGTTTATCTGAACTTATAAGCGTACTGAACCGCTCTGTCATTCAGTGACATAAGCGCAGATTCAATTTCTGCTGCACTGTTCGCAGCTGGGAATTCAGCCGTGATATGTACGTTTTGGTCAATTGTCTCGGATGCGTTATTTGCTTTCGCGCCACTTACCGCTCCAAGAGCAGTAGAAAGTGATTGCACAAGACTTGTAGATTTAAGGCTATCTGCAAAAGACCTTACGGATTCAACTGCCGCAAGAATATTCTGCGTGTCTGTAGCATTAAGAACAAGCTCTTTCTGATGTAGGAATGCAAGTTTACCATTCTTAGCATCTGCGGTCTTATCAGACCAAGAACCTGTATATCCACCAGTATCATAGCCGATTAGATTCTTGGAACTATATTTCATAGAACCGTAATCAACAAGTTTACCAGACCTAGAATATTGATTGATAATATCCTGAACATGGCGAGCAAAAGCAGTACCATATGCGCCAGTCAGCTTGCTAGAACGTACAGGGTCATTGCCCCAGCCAGAAGCCCAGCCATAAGTCCAAATCGCCTTAGCAATGCCCCAAGCGGTATCTTCATTAGCGCCGGCTCCACCGCCACCGCCACCAGATGAAGGACCGTTAGCGTTGCCATAGTGTTCATAGTTATAGTTCTTTTGCTCAGCCTGCTTTAGAGCTTCACTTAGATTGGCATTCTCTTGCTCTTTCTTAGACAGCTTGTTTGCAGTTTCATCAGCGAGTTGCTTGAATGCCTGCATATTGTTGTTAGCATCTGTAATACGATTAGCGTAATCAGTCATCGTAGATTCTGTCTTTTTGACCTCGCCAGATACATCTTTAAGAATGTTGACAAATTCTTTTGTGCTGTCCGCAAGTTCTTTTGTCTTATCCGTTGTGCCGCTAATGCTATTGGAAATATCATCAAAATTAGTCTTAGCTAGGTCTGCGATTGTCTTTGTACCGTCCGCATAATCTTTACCAGCTTGCGTCAAGTCACCAAGCATCTTATCGGTGTCAGCTTTGAACTGGTCCATATTCTGTAACCAAGAGGTCAAAGAAGTAGACCAACGTGTATCAATCTGGTCAAAAGCATCGGTACTACCATTAACAATCTGGTCGTATACGTCTTGTAGATTATCTTTGTTCTCACCTGTAAGCATATCGCACATACCAATGAAGTCATTAATAATGTTCTTCTGAGACGTGCTTAGCTGTTCGCTGGTTCCAGCAAGATATTCTTTGAGTGAGTCAATGATGGCCTGTGTTCTCTTGGTCTTCTCTTCAAGAGATAGATTAGCATTGTTCCAAATGTCATTGACTGTAGACTGGGCATCCTGTAGAGCAGACAGTGAATCTGCCTGAGTTTGCTTCATCTGGTCTTTAGACATATTGTAAGCGTTGTTCTGTGCATCTAGAAGGTCAGACTGTGCGGAACGAACGTTATCATCATTCGCCGTATAGACATATGAATAATTACCCTGAGTATCCCTGCGAAGTTTCATTTGAGACTTATTACGCTGAGCTTCTTCAAGCGCAATTTGCTTCTGTAAGATTTCAAGCTGTGCGTTTGCATAGTTTACATCGTATTCAGATAACTTAGTCTTATCACGCAGATATTCAAGCTGTTCTTTCATTTGCGCTGAAATCTTTTGCTGGATAGCTAAATCATTTGAACCATCCAAAAGGTCAAGATATTTGCTCTGTAGCTTTTGAATGTTATAGGATTTATTAACATCATCAAGATAATAATCAGCGTTACGATTGATTAGCTCCCACTGTGTATTCATCCAATCGAGGTCAGTACCGACAGCTTTTGTTCCCCATGCCTTTGTAATCTTTGAAACTGTATTTGAATACTGCTTCTGTAGATTCTCTAAAGAGTTCTGAATAAGGTCGTTAATATCGGAAGTAGCATCTTTAATCTTGTCAGATACTTCATTCCACTCTTCCGAACCTTCTTTCATGGAGCCAAGCATATCTTTCCAAATATCGCGCTGCTGCATTAGTTCATTTAGTTGTGCTTTGTAATTATTCTGCTGTGCGCCAAGGATGGTATTTAAATCATCATAAGATTCTTCGCCATGTAGAAGTTCTGTAATATCTAACCAGTGTTCAAGTTCATCTGTAATGGCTTCATACTGGTCTTTACGCCTATCCATCTTATCGCTAATATCATCAATCATATCCATAACATTATCATGGAGATTTTCAATCAATGACCAGTAGTCCTGAGCAAGTCCCGCGGCCTGTTCATATACTGTCTTAGCTACGTCGTAGAGGTCTGCGGAATTCTCACCGAAAATATCAGATTTACCAGTCTCTTCAAACTGTTTCATCTGAGCGTTAATGTCAGTGAGATTCTTCATAGACATGTCGAAATAACCAGTGCCGTAGTAATCTACACTCTTATCACCATTAAGCGCACGCTGTTTAGCAGCTTTAAGTTCATCTACGCGGCCTGCTGACCATTTCTTATATGCATCAGATGTGCCTGCGGCATTTGCGGCATCCTCTTGCTTCTTGATAAGATTATCGTAATATTCGTCAACGCTCATAGTTGCAACATCAAAGTATTTGCCGAGCTTAGCAACATTATCGGCTGCTTCTTGGTAAGGCGTTAGCTTAATACCACGATTGAACGCACGGTCGAAATCAACGAGACTTTCTTGAATGTCTTTGAGATTGTCAAGAGATTCAACTTGCGTCTTAAAAATATTAATACGCAGGTCTTCAATTTCATCATTGAGGTCTTCAATCTGCTGAATTGTGTCTCTCAAATCACTTGAAATCAAAGTGTCATAACGTTGATACAGCGTCTTGAATTTATCAAGATTATCATTTGCCGCATCAATTTGGTCGTTAATAGCATCTTGAGCTTCTTCTGTACCAGCCGCATTATATTGACCGATAAGGTTATTAACGTTGTCAATTAAGCCTTGATGAATCTTTGCGTAGTTAGAGATATAACCCTCAGCATCAAATTGAATACCATATCCAGATAGCTTAGATTGAAGTTCATTCATTTCATCATTCTGGATACTTAACTTTTCTTTCTGTAAGTCAATTTGACGTTTCAGAAGTGAAGTCTGCTTAGAAAGATTCTCAACTAACTTATCACCAGTTAAGCGTTCCTGCTCTTTATTGATACGCTCATAGTCATTTGCGATTGCGTCAAGAAGTGTATTAACACGTTCATAACGGTCAATTTCATCATCAAGTGCTTCTTTGGTATCTGGAGTGAAGGAGCTACCACCTCCACCACCGCCGCCACCTCCGCCACCTCCGCCGCCTGAGCCAGACGAAGGAAGTCCGAAGTTAGAAGGTGAAGCAGCACCACCAACACCAGAAGGTGCCCAGTTTTTAAGGCTAGGAGTTGAAGACCCAAATAATGAACTTAAACCCTTTGCAAGTTGTTTAGAGTGTTCCTTAACAGATGCTTGTGAACCAGCATTTGCTGCTGCCCAATATGTTTTACCAGTATTTTTATTATAATACTGTTCCATGACTGCACCATTTTTGGCTGTTTTCGTTCTACCAGTAGCAGTAGAATGTTTACGTGAGCCACCACCGCCACCAGAATTATCAGAACCCTTAATGTGCATCTTAAACTTTGGAACGGTAACATAACCTACGTGATCTGTAGTGCCTTTTTCTTGGTCAGTAGAAGTAATTTCTTTCTTTTCTGAGCCTGCGTCATCAACAGAACTTGTAACATCGCCGTCAATGGCACCAAACATTGCCATAATATCTGTAATGATACCAGAAATACCACTAGCCATATCAGAAACAGCGCCCTCAGTTTCAGACATGGTTCCTTGCATCGCAGCACCAGCAACTTCTGTATTAGCCATCATAGCTTCTGCTAAGCCTTGACCAGTAGTAAGCATTGCATATGCTTGCTCTTGTGTCATAGCACCAGTGGCAGCAATTGAAGCGGCTGTATTTTGTGCAGCATCAGAATTTGTCTTATAGAAAGTTGTCATTGAACTAGCTAAGCCAGAAATGGTGTCAGCATATTGAGCTTTAATTCCACCCATTTCATTTGTAGCGTCTGCGGCAACTTTGCCAGTATCATCAAATACCTCATTGATTTTCTTAAAATTATCAGTAACAAAATTATTAAAATCAGCTGCGGCATCAAGTTTCTTCATCTGATTAGATAGATTCTTAATCTGGTTCGCAGCTTTCCTTTGAGATTTTGTCATTGAATTTGTGAGTTTAGAAATATCTTCGGTATTTTCAATTTGCTCAACTTGTTCGTCAGTTAAACCGCTAGTTGCCTGTTCCATTTTAATTGATTGTCTCGCGGCCTTGCTCATGGTCTGCGCATATTGCGTAACATTCATTTTGCCGCTCTTGAACTGTTTATTAGCCTGTTGTAAGCCAGTATACAGTTCATTCGTCATAATCTGAGCAAAATTAGAAATATCATCATCATTTAATACATCAGCAAGTTTCTGACCGCTACTGACAGCATTATCAATTTTGCTTGCTAAAGTATCAAAACCAGAATTTAATCTATCTAAGAAATCAGTATTTGAAATAGCACCATTAGTAAGCAAATCATTAAGTTGTTGTATTTCTTGGAGTGGTTGTTGTAAATCAAGGTTATTGGTTGAAAGATTCTGGTATGCCGCAAGAATATCTGTATTAGCTTGAGACATATTAACAGCTTCGCCAGTGGCTTCTTTCATAGCCGCAGTTTGCTCACGAGTCTTCTGTGTCCATTGTTCAACCGCACGCTGATTTAGTTGATACTGGTCGCCAACCTTTTGCAAGAATTCAACGTATTCAGGATGTTCCACCATAATGTTGGCAGCTTCATCTTCTGTGAAACCACCGTTCTTTTGATATGCAGTCTGATAATCTTCAAGTACATCTTTCATTGAAGACTTATTTTTGACCGCACTCTCTAGATTGTCAGTTGAAATATCAGAACTTAATCCTGCCATAACAGAATTTTTAACATCGTCCTTGCCACCTTGCATAGCAGAAACGAGTCCGTCGATATATTCTTGTCCAGCTTCTTTTCCAAGAGACTGATATTTAGCTTTAATAGTTTCATTGTCTAATAGAGAATTTTCAATCTCTTTTTTAGACTTGTTAACGAAGTCACTCTTGTTCAAACCTTCTTCTGCGGCACTAGCCATATTGTCAATAATGGTTTTTGCGTTAGCGACATTTTCATCATTTAAGTAATCCTGAGCATCAGAAACATGTTGTTTTGCTTCATCTAGCTTAGATTTTGTATGTTCATACATAACATCGTCTTTGCTCATGCTATCAAGTTTCTTTTGATACTTATCTACTTCTTTTTGAGCTTTAGCAGACGCTTCTGTGACATTACCGATTTTCTCTTGGATAGACAATCCGCTAGTGTCTTGACCCCAAAAGTTTGTAGTTAAACCAGCTTGACTGCTTAAAAAGTCATTCTCATATGCAATTCTGGCAGCATTATTAACAAAAGGTGTATAAGTAGAAGCGCCTTTATCTAGCGCAGTTAGAGCTTGTTTACCTTGCGACGCAGCTAATTCTTTAGATGCTGTACTAGCTTTGTTAATTTTCTCAGCTAAAGTATCAAAATCTCCTGAATTTTTAAGAGCTTTACCACCAGCAATATCAAGAGAATCAATCAAAGTATCAGTAGAACTCTTTAATTCATCAGTGACTTCGCCAGTCTTCTTGTACGAAGCATAAGCAACATCAAAGGAAGAAGTATCAACTGACGCTGTTTGTTGAGTATTTGTATATGTCTCAACTTGTTTATCTCTTGCAGCTTGATTTTTTTGATGAAGGAAATTAATTAAAGCGCTGCCAGCAGCAACAAGCCCAATAGAAAGCATCCCAAGAGGACTGCCAAGGCTTTCAATAATTCCTTTAAATACCTCAAGCCCAGCAGATGCAATCTTTGCGCCGGTATTAATTGCTTTAAATCTTGTTTCCGTAGCAGTTAAACCACTTAATACAGGGCCAAATTTCATTGTAGCAAAATCACTAAAAGCATTCTGCAATTTTTCAATTCTTGTTGCATCTATTGCTTCTACTAATCTACTCATATCTAATTTTTGCGATGCTTCTTTTAAAGCTATAAAACCAGATACTAACTGTGGAAGCATCATAGTTAGATTTAAAATGGTTTGCTCAATTTTATCTCCCAGTGTTAAATCAGAATTAGCCCATATAGAGCCTAAATTCTGGAAAGATTGCCAAGCAAAGCCAAGTTGACCAATAGCAGAAGTAGCTTGAACAATTTGCTGAATTTCATTTTGTAAATCCATACCTTCATTGAAGCCTTCACCACGACCTTGCGCGGTTTTCAGTTCTTCTTGCGCGGCTTGCATTTTATTATTTTGCTGTGCTGCTTCTCCAACATTAGATAACGGTACTCTGTCCTCTTTACGAGTTGCATTTTGTTGCTTAGTGGCAACATCAGCCGCTTCGGCGGCTCCGTTAGCTGCTTTCTGTACTTTTTCTAATGTATCAATCGCTGCGTCAAAATTATAATTATCTTCGTTAATAACTTTTGAAAGCTCTCTTAGACTAACAATCAATTGCTGAATTGGGTTTCTGAGGTCTTCTATTTTTTCTTCATATTCATTAAACCTATCGTCCCAAATATTATCAGTACCCATAAGTTCTTTTACTAAACTTTTACCTCTATTAAGAGATGTTTGCATAGCGGCAGTTGCCCGTGTTTTAGTACCAGTTGTCGCATCTTCTGCTTTTGCAGCTTTGATTGTACTTAGGCTTCTAGTTAGATTAGCACTATAAGCACTACTTTTAAGCGCCTGTTCTCCAGTAATTTGTTTCAATTCATTAGTGCCAAGTTTGCCTAATTTATCTTGACTATTTCTAATAGCTATGTCATATACATCAGTAGGTTGGATTTGTAAAACGCCGTTTTCATCTCTTGTAAGTTCTAGGTAATCAAAAGAAGTTTCTAAAGCTGCTCTCATAGCAATGTTAGTAGCTTCAACAGCTTCACGCATCTTATCTTCTTCTGTAGTTACCTTTTGTACAGAAGCAACTAGGCTATCAAGAATACCGTTATATTCTTTAGCTTGCTTTTCATTCATATCTGGTTGATATTTAATGCCAGTATTGACGAAATCCATAATGGGTTTTGTTGATTCGTTTTCTTTAATATTATTATAGCCCATTTCCTGTAATTTTTGCTGTCTTGTCTGCGCATTGATTTTACGAGTTTTATTAACTTCATGATTTTGTATCATAGAAGCAATACCACGAGACATGGTTGTACTAAATACTTTAGTAGCAGTAGCACCAAGTAAAGTTAGCGCAGCAGAACCACCGCCAATAGAATCAACCAATTTCTGCATTAAATCTAATACAGTAGATAATCCATCAATGAATCCATAAAAATCAGAAGAATCACCAAGGCTATTTATAATGCCTTCAAAGGTAGTTTGTAATTTATTTAATTTTCCCTGTAATGAATCAACATACTTCTCATTCATTACATCAAGTGTACCATTAGCATTTTCAGAACCAGCTTTATATTGCTTATATAAATCTGCACGGTTCATCAATGCTTCAAAACGTGTAAGTTGGAATTTACCAGCAAGCGTTTGGCCTACAGCAGCTTTTTGTGTAGAATCAATAGAATCCCAAACTTTCATTAAGTCTTCCATGATATTGCCAACGCCACGCATCTTTCCATCGCCGTCTAAAACCTGTACACCAATTTTATCTAGCGTAGAAGTTACTTTTCCTAAGTCTACTCCATCATCTAGGGTTTTACCCATTGATAGGTCTGAAAAGCGTGCGTAAAGTGTCTTTAAACCGTTACCAATTTGTTCTGGGGCTTCTCGTGTAACAGATTCAATAGTTGCAATTTGGGCGTTAAGTTGGTCTGTAGAAACTCCAAGCGTAGCTGCTGCTGATGCAGCTTTCTGTGATGCTTCTGCAAGTTCTCCAACGTCAGCAGCAGAAATATTTGCTACATTGGCCCAAGAATCTAGTGCCGCATTAAGTTTGTCAATATTATCATCAAGACCATAAGCATTCATATATGCTGTGATTTGGTCTGACGTTGTAGAAGTATCTTGCTGAGAAGCATTTGCTAATTTGGTTGACATTTCAGCAAGTTGTTGAGACTTATTCAAGTCGAAGCCTTGCTGACTATAGACCAGAGAAGCGTTTGTCATAGCAACAGTCGTAGAACCAAGAGCCTTAGCAGCTTCATTAGCTTGTTTTGCATACTGAACCATCGAATCACGCGAATAATCAGTAACAAGCATAATCTGTGTCAACGAATCATCAAGGTCTTTTGCATATTCAACGGATTGACGAATGGAATCAGTTACACCATTAAAAGCGCTTGACATAATGCCCCAACGCACAGTATTACCCATTGTGTTAAAGATTTTGTCAACCATAGAGCTTGTACTTTTAATACCGGTATCAATTTTACCAAGCTGTCCTAATACACCAGCAAATGCAGCTTTGCCAGTATTACCAGTTAAAGCAAAAGAATTCTGCAAGCTATTTAAAGATACTTTACTTTCTTGCAATTGTTCAACAAATTTTGACATATCAAGCATACCAATTTTTGAATTGAAGCTAGAATTCAATGCACTTTTAAATTTGTTGATTGTACTGATTGACGAATCTACTTGAGAGGGGTCAAGCAACCTCTGAGATTGCATTTCCTTCAATTGGACAGAAACTTTATTAAGCTCAGTCTGCAATTGAGTCAAACCAGAGCGGTCTAATGTAGTTCGTAGATTATACTCAATAGTATTTGAATATTTACTAATGGTAATCACCTACCTTAAATCTATCTGTACGATTCACAATCGTACCTCCTTTTATATCTTTATTAACGTTAATATAGGCATAAAAAAAGAGCCTACTTTATATAAAAGTAGGCTCATAATAATTATTGAATTTTGTACTAAAGCTCGAATAGAGGGCCGTCCTCTTGCTCGCTATCTTCTTTAATCTCATCATTTTCTGTTGGCACAGAAGCAAGATAATCGGTGGCGGCATTAATCGCATCATTAACCTGTTCAGGGGTTGCCATAGCCTTGACTTTGACTTTTTCCTTTAATTTACTTTCATCTTTTGGAGTATTATTCATTCCCCATTTATCTACAATATCAAGAACAGTCTGTGCATCGTTTTCACTAAAAGCATCTTTAAAACGATTTACTGTAGACTCTACAATATCGCCACTAAAAGTTTGGAACGTAGAGAAAATACCACGAGCAGATTGTAGGTACTTAATATAATCATCAAGCCATACACTACCAATCTGACCAAGAGAATCCATATCTACTGCAAAATTTTCATTCATATCTGCAATTGTACCGTCAGCCAGAAGAGCATCCCAAGCATCTAAAATATTATTCGAAACAATGCGGCCAATTTCTTCACTGCGGTCTGGATAAATAATAATTGCCGCATACGCATATAATGCACGTTCAAAAATAAACTGATTGACAAAACCATTATCTTCGGCAGACTGCGCTGCAAAATGGATAATGTCATACATGTCTTGCGAGGTTAGCTTTTTAGCCATCTCTTCTTCAAAAAGAATTGCCATAAAATCTCCTTTTATCTCTATACTTATATGGCTATATTATACCATATCTTAAAAATTATGTCAACTAAGTTCTAAAAATATTTGGTGAATATAAATGACCCATATTAAGAGTAATACTAATTTTAGCATTACTCAATACTTTATAAGCAAGCCTATTACGCCTAACTGCTTTTGAAAAAATATTTCCACCATTCTGTGACGGCATAACTTTACTTCGTAAAGTGCCTAAATCAAAACCTTCAACAAGGTAATATTTGCTGCCGCCATATTTTAAAATAGTATCTGAATTATCATAAATTTTTCTAAGAATATCATAAATAGAAAATATCTTATTATTTACGATAAGTAAAGTTGAATAGTCTCCTTGAATACCACTACCAGCAATAGCATCCACAAGGCTTAAAGCACCAGCTGCCTGTCTAATATTATACCAGTCCATAGCATTAACAGTTGTTCCAAGAGCACCTACAAGACTATAACCATATTGACCAGCCCCGGGCGCAAAGGCATTTAATTTTTTCGCCAACTGCTGATATGTCATACTTCTAGCGACAAATCCTTCAACTCCAAGAGCACGCGAACCTGGGCCACTACCTTGAAATGGCGCACTTTCACGTAATTTAATATTGCCGCCAAATTCAAGAACAATGCCACCTTTATTCCAATAAATATGAACATCTTCCTTGGATTCTTTACCTTCAAGAGTATCTGTTATCTGTTGGGCTGTCCAATTAGAATAAAATTTACCATCTGCGACAGATACCATCTGCTTTATCTTTTCATCATTTTCCATAATAAGTTGTTGGCCTTCATTTGCGGCAACATTAATTGCATGTGCTTCTGCCATTTCGTGAACTGTGCCACCAATAGAGTTGAAAGCTGCTGCAATAGAATCTGCGGCAGATTGAAAGCTATTCTGAATATCAACACTACTACCATCACCAAGAGAAGCAAGAATATCTAGGTTTTCCCGCACCTTCTCCATTGCAAGAACAATCTTCGTTTCAGACTCCTTGACCATTCCCGCGCTAATGCTTGCATCTGTTGGAATGCCTTGTAGGTCTGATGGGACATTTCCACTTGTATAATACGCATCAACTAGACGCGCAGCAACTAAGTATTCATAATTAGATGCAAGTGTCCAGATAATATTATTAACAGCTTCATTGACTGCTGTAGTAATACTGGATACATGAGTCAAACAATCTTGCACAGACGAACTAAATACGGCACCTACATTTGCTAAACTGACACCATCGACAAAAATATCACCAGACGTACTATACGATTTAGCAATACCTTTGCTATCAAAGTTTGCAATGTTTTTCATTGCCGCATCAATATTTTGACCTATTATACCGCCATTTGAAACCCAGTTATCCATCATAGATTTAATCTGTCTACCAGTATATTTTTTACCACTGGCCGCATTTACCTGATTAAATCTTTGAGTAAATGTACTTACTTGGCGTTTCATGATACGGTGCATCGTGTCATCGTCAATATCAGCTTGTCCTCTGGCAATAGTATAAGCAAGATACTCTTTACCGCCATTATATGCTTGGACGGCACGCCAATTGAAATTGCTCATATTACCTCCTAAATAACATTAGTATATATTGCAATAGCAATACATATTATTGCTATTTAAAAAAGAAAAAGGGTGTCCCAGTTAAGGAACACCCTTTAGCTTATTTAGCTACAGACTTCTTTAGCTTAGAAACACTGGGAATAGTTTCATCTACAAAAGTCTTAGTAGTCGAATCAACTGCATTAGCAGTTACGTCTGAATGTTGTTTGTCAGCCGCAGATTCAGTTGACGTTGCGGCCTTTATTCCCCCGCTGCTTTGGAGAAGACAGACTTAGAATACCAACTATCTACATCGGAATCCTTTGTACGACCATCGTGACCAAGGACACCCTTATTCTTATAGTTGTGAGTTGTATCAGTCTTGTCAACAACCTGTAGTGTAGCCATAACCTTCTTCTTCTTGTTGAACTTGGTGTAGGCAGGCATACAGTCAATGGTGAATGTAAATGTTGATGGGTCACCATTATTAGCCATAGAGAACGTAAAGTTACTCTGGATTTTACCACGAGGAATGATAAATTCAGCAGGAAGGTCTACACCAGTCTCTTCATCACGGAAGAGTGTAGACGCTTCGATATAATAGTAACCAGCGAAGTTCTCAGCATCAATCTGCATCTCATAGGCTTCATCGTAATGAACCTCATAGCAGTCAATACGTACAGTATCACCAGCCTTTACAGCAGCATCCTGCTTACTATCGCCGGGAGTGTCGGCAGCAAGCTGGAAAGCAATTGTCTTACCTTCGGCTTCAATTTCACCGTGGTCACCAAGAGTAGCGGCAGTCATGGTCTTACCATCATTAATAACAAAAACCTGCTTGTCGGTAACAGCAGAAAGATAATTAGCTTGAGCGCCAGCACTATCGAGAGTAACAGGATAGATAGGAGCTTCTTTTGTAACGATGATAGTCGCGCCGTTACGGTCTTCATCGGTTAGCTTAGCGATAATCTTATCATTAGAAGTTTCGGCAACCATATCATATGTAGCATGGACATAGATAGGAGTCTTATTTTCACCAGTTTTCTTGCCATGTACTAGACCAGCACCAGACAGCATAGCGAAGCTGGTAGGACTCATTAGAGAGTCTTCAAGTGTGCTTTTTAAACATATATACTTTCATATATAAATAGACTATATCTTATCTTTCGATTTTCTCACTTCCTTGCTAACAGCAAGTACACCCATATGGGTTAGTCGTTGAACCATTTTATTTGGCTGCGGATTGTCTAATTCTCATGGATTATTACTATAAATAGTACCATAAAACTCTAAAGATGTTCCCGCAATTCAAGAAATTTAATGACCCCCACATTTGTTAATTAAGGGTCAGAGTTTTTTCACCGTCCCAGGCGATTAGACGAGGATTACCCTTGCCACCCTGAGCATAGACGGTAGTGGCGGCACCTTCAAGGCTAGAAGTCTTGGCGGTGTCAATATAAAGCATAGGCTGACCAGCATCGAAGTGCTGGCCACCGAGGTCTACGGATGTAAGAGGCTTGAATACTACATCGCAGATTTCTCGCACGCCGAATCTATTCATAGATTTCTCCTTACGTTTAGGAATTTGTATACATTTTCCTTAGTCATAGAAACATAACGCGCTAATTTCTATGTCTATTATATAAACGCGGTAAAACCACGATTATACTCAGTAAATACCATCCATCCAATTATCAGGCTCGTCCATCTTGCTAACGTCCATCATAGGAGTAGTAGCTACTTTCTGATATAAGTCATATGCCATCTTAATTGTATATCTCTTAATACTATCAAACAACTGAAATGGAGTATAATTATATATAACATTAATGTCAATTGCCAAACCAATAGAAAGAGCAGAAGCGTAATTGCCAAAGATACTATTAGCTTTCTTCTTATCTTTATCGCTCTTTATCTGATTTCGTATTTCTCGACCACGTTGAAGTTTGGCCGCAATTTCGGCAGCTGCATCATTAGCAGGATTAAATTCTTCTTCATACTTATCAGTTCCTACTGGCAAAAATAGTTCTTTCAATGTAATTCTGAAATTTTCAAAATTCATAGGATTGAGTTGCCCTACTATCGGTCCATTTTCCTGTACTCTAAAGTTGATACACCCAGCGTCATATTCAATTATATAATCAGGAAAAATAAGGCCGAAAAGGTTATCTACATTTCTTTTCGTGTTTTCGTCCTGTTGGATGATTACTAATAATATTTGAAAATCGTCCATATATCTTAATTGACTTTTGCCCACGTTTTTCATTTCTGCGGCAAGTTCTTTCGCCTTAACAAAAAGTTCAATTGACATAAGAAACGAATCTTCACCAAAAGCACAAATATCTTTAATAGACGGTTGCGAGATAGCAACATTTGCTCCCGCAACCGTCACTGGCATTCCAGAAAGATATTTACCTAAATCTCCTTGTAACTCTGACATGCTGCACCAGCTTTATAAATCTTGCGGCGCAGGCTTAGTATTATCAATATTCTGCGAATCATCGGCTTCGCTGTGGCTCGCTGAGTATCGTAGCATTACGCCACCTAAATATTCATTTAAAACAAGCTGTTGCGCACCTAGGAATTGTAGTTTTCCGATGCCAGATAAACGAGTATCATTCATAATACCATCAACGTATCCAGCAATCATCCAAGGACGTAACTGATAGTCATCTAGTTCCCAATAGTCAAGTTGTGAGATAATTGTGAAGCTAATAACACAATTACGGTAGCGAGGATTCTCAGAAGGAGAAAAATCATCAAAGTCTAACATAATATAAGATTTAACCTCTTCATGTTCTCCAAAAGAGAGCTTTGGAGTAGCTTTAATATATTGATTATCATGTAGGTCTTTAATGGTATATTGTTCAATTTTACGCTGATATTGGTCTTGAGTTCTATCAAGACAGTCAGGCGTATTAATAATAAGTAATTTTTTCAGCATATCGCTGTAAGGTCTACTTTCAACAAAGAGTTTACGCCAAATGGTTTCTTGGTCTTCTGCATGAGAAAGAAAAGTAGACTTATAATTAGTCCGTAAGATATTAGAAGCAACGTGTTTCATGTAACCTCCAATCCTTATAACGATTTAATCTTAACTGGTAAATCTGTTTCAATGTCACCATATACCGCATGAATGACAAATTTACCTTTCTTGCCAGATATAATTTCTACCTTGCAAGAATCATTGTTGGAATCTACAATCTTAGCCATAGATTCATCATCAATAGAGAATGCGACTCTTTCATCTTCTGGAAGTTTCTTAATCCAATAGGTATGAATATCATAAGGATAAACCTCTTGCGGCCCTTGAATTAGTGGCTTCTGCCATTCGACAATTACTGTCTGAAAAAAATCTCCATAGCAAATATCAAACGTTTTTACCGCACCCGCATAGACTTTAACTTTACACATGCGGCCATTCTCATATTCCTCAAGTATTTTGACTCTTGGATTATTCTTGACTTCCCAATGAATTTTGGGGTCATATGCTTTATTTGAAATAGCATATCCAACAATAGTATCTTGTTTAGTCATTGTCGCACCGCTAATAACGTTAATGGGTGTAGTCTCGTCTTTGAGGATACTTGGCAGTTCTGCAATGCTGTTATCATAATACTCTTGGATTTCAAGCTCTAAAATACCCGGTACTGTAATCGAATCTGTAACTTGTACTTCCCATGTATGTCCCGCAAGTTTGATGTGAGTAAAACGATGAAAAAAGTCTCTAGTATTTTCATCATTCTTAATATAAATTCGGCCAGACAAGTTAAGCTCATTGATATTAATACTGTTTTTAATAAACCAGCGAAGGTCTGTTTCTACAGGCCCCCTAAAAAAAATCCAATATTCTTGACCATTTACATTAAGCGTATAATCACAACGAATAATTTCAGACCGCAAATAAGCTGTCTCTGTAATTACTGGCAAATATACCATCCAATGAGTTCCACTATCTAAAAGTTCAAAAGTTTCACCAGCTTTTAGACCACTCTTGAAATCGACAGAGATATACTTTTTATCGTAATCAGCCTTCAAACCTCCTGACATGGAGTTAATGAGACAAGGCCAAGACTGATTATTGAATTTAATCATTCTCTTATTATAATCATTTTTTAAAGCCGCTTGAAAAGACATATATTTAGACTGATTAATTCTTCCCATATTATCGCCACCAAGCCATTGAAGGCGAGCGCCTAATGTTTGAATGCTCATAGGCTCTCCCTAACATCGTTAGCGATATTGCAGGCTTCAAAAATCATGCGGCGAAAAAGCATAAATTCAATATCTTTCCCCTGTTCTTTAATACCTTGCAGTTTATATACGAGTTGATAAAGTTTTGGCGCATTAGGAGTTACAAGAGCCATACCTGTAATCTCTATAACTAAAGTATCTAATGGTTTAATCCAATCTTTACCATCTTCAAATGTAGGTAGAAGTTTAAAAATTTGATTTGTGATTCGTTCTAGGCTATCCTTAACATTTTCTACCTGATAGTCTAGAATCCTATTATCTATTACCATTAACGCCATTTTACTTCACTGGTTCCATAATCATACCAAAAGAAGAACGAACATGGCCTTTCTTATCAACATACCTGCGGCAATAGACTCTTTGAGCGTGGAAGGCTTTCTGCTCATATTCCTGCTTCATTGTAATAAGAGAGCGCATATGATTAGCCTGAGAAGTAAATGAAAAGTCTGAACTTGAATATTTCTGGCGAATAAGGTCAACAGTGGCAAGCTGGTAACTAATCCATTCTGCAATCATATAATAACGAATAATAATCTTTTCCTCTACTGTAAGGCAAGTAGAGAAGCATTTATTTTCATAATCTAGAGTAAATGGGTGCGCCCAATGCGGGAACTCAAATTTAGGAACTGCCGCAATCAGAATTTCCTCAAGTAGCTTTTCAGTATCCTCTTTTGTAAGTTCCATAAACATGTCATCGGTAACACCTGCTAGGAAAAATTCATACATCTCCTGAAAAGAAGTTGGAGGTATGACTTCCATATCTTTATCAATATCTATATCTTGTGGCATTAGGCAAACCTCCTACTTATTTTATATTACTCGGTAGTTGCCTTGACGCGGCGCTTACGCGGTTCGGCATCTTTTTGAACTCGGCGTTGACGTGGTTTATCAGCAACATTGGTATCGCTATTATCATAAGCATGTTTATTCTTAATAGCGGCATCAATATCGACACCAGTTTTTTTCGCAATGGCTTTAATTTTTGCACGGTCGTTGATTTCAAGTTTAATGGCATCATCTTTAATGGTTTCAATAATACCTTGTGGCGCAAAATCAAGAGCGTCCAGCAGAACATCAATTTCATCTTCGGTCAGACATTTCTTTACATCTGCTTCTGTCCAATCATATTCAATTGCATCATACGGAACACCAAATTCTGCGGCAAGTGACTTATTGCCTACATTGATGTAGTTCTGTAGAAGAATAGAGCCGCCGGGCTGGAAAAATAACTCACGTAGCTCACCTGCGGAAACACGCATAGTAACGCCCGGAATAAGACGGCGTGCGCGGCCAGAAGACGAAAGAATGTAACCAGTCTCGCAATTTACGATATTGCGGATAGGAACTAGTGTATCATCGCTAATTAGTTCAACTTCGTTACTCATATTATATTTTCTCCTTTTAAATCTAAAAAAAGAAGGGACGCAGAGCGCCCCTTCCAATAATTCATTATTTGAAATTAACAACGGGGTCGTTAACTCCATCGGCAAGGATTCCCTGAGTGTCGGCATATACATAATATACCTTATCCATTCCTTCACCTTTCTCAATGAGCTTCTTAGAGCCACGAACAAGGTTGTCGAAATTGATTGTAAACTTAGAGAAATCTTGCTTGCTGCCAGCCTTAGAATAATCCTGTAACAGCATGAAAGCAGTATAGCCATCAGCATTTGGCGTATCACTATTGAATGAATACGTAGTATCCTTAAAGTTAAAGATAGCAGAGACATTCTTAGGATTGCTCAAACGAATTGGGTTATTGCTTACGTCAATATCTTCAAATACGTTACCCACAAAGTTTACGGTAGCACCTTCGGCAAGATTATAAAGGCTTACGCCGTTATTCTTTAGCTTACCCTTGAACGTATTGTTCTTAAAGGTTACATCCGCAATATCGCGTGCGTTGCTGATGCTAAACTCAACCATATTGTAAATATTCTTATCGCCAGCATCGAATACGTTGTTCTCAAATACAATCTTGCCAGAAGTCATGACAGATAGTGCAGTGCGGGTAGTACCTGAAATTTCACTATTCTTTAGCGTGAAAGGCTTCGTACCGTTAACCTTGACGGCAAGTGTCTTGTCATTAGCATCTGCACCAGTAGCTACAAGTTTAACATTATCAAGTGTGACTGCCGCATCTGAAACTACTACTGGTTTTTCAAATGCTACGCCGTTACCCTTAACAGTAATGTCATTGTTAAAAGTTACAGGTTCTTCGATTGTAGCTGTTCCCGCAGGGACAAACAGTGTGCCGCCAGCGGGAACATTTGCGATTGCTTCTGAGACAGTATTATAATCGCCAGCATTTACCTCGTCTTTCCCAGGAGTGGGAGGCTCTGGGTCAGGCATTGGAGTTGGGTTTAGCGAGTTGCTTTTTTTAGTGCTGTGTTCTGATAAGAGCAGATAGAAGGATTAGAGAATACAGCGACACCAAACTTCTTGTAAGTTTGGAGGTCGGTTGACCAATCGTCATTGTCAGAAACAGTACGAACGGCAGTCTGACCCTCGAAGACAATCTTGACAGGCTTTTCGCCAACAGAAGCAAAGATGTAAGCCTGAGATGGGTCAACAACCTTTTCGGCATTGGTTTCATCAACCATAGACTGCTGAAGGATAATTACAGGGTGACCCTTATAATCAGCGAAGAAGCCCTTGCGGAAAAGCTCTTCTTTCATGGAATCAGAAGCCCAGTCAGCAGAAGCAGGCTTCATAGTAGAAGCAAACTCACGAGTACAGTAGATGGTAGAAGTACCATTGCCGTAAGCGTCGGAAATAGCAAGCAGTTCGTCCATCTTAGTCTCGTCAAAACCAGCACCAACATACTTGTTAGCAGTTGGAAGCTGTTCAACAGTCTGTGTAAGAGCCTTTAGAATTTCAGCGTAGATGTATTCATCGACACCCTCAAGCATAATATTGGTAAAGTCGGCGAATGAATAGCGACCATCAAGGAATTCCTCAAAGCCGATGCGGATAGCATAACCGATAGCGCTAGTAGCAACTTCGAGTTCCTTACCATCAAGCATCATTGTCTCATAACGACCAGCAAGGCCAACACGAGTTACGAAAGCCTTGGCACGCTTACGAGCGGCTTCGGTAATACGGAGCTTGAAGACAGCCTTATCGCCCTGAGCGATTGTCTGGACGTCAGCGAACTGTTCAAATTGCTGCATAACCTTGACAGGAAGAATCTCGTCAATTGTATTCTCAATTAGTTCGTAGACAGCGACCTCGTTGCGACGGAAGAGACGATAATCGCCAGCAAGTAGATTGAACTGTTCACGAAGAGTACGGTTAACGGTATCAACGTCAAATGATTCCTCGTTGCCATTTACTGAAAAAGTAAGGGGAGCATTCTTGGTAGCGGCACGAGCGAGCTTTTTAAGTTCGTCAAATTTCATTAGTTCCATTATCTATCTTACTCCTTTCTTATTCAGCAATGACTTGTAGTTTAAGGCCGGGCTGACCATCGGGCATGGTGGTGAGCTTAGCGACCTTGACGGCTAAGCCTTGGCCCTTTTCGCTCTTCTCAAGAACACCATTGGTGCCGGGGACGAGAACGTCACCGAGGTCATAATCGTCAGCCTTGACGTTATTTGTGGTGAAAATATCACCAGCATACATGCGGAAAACACGAGGTGTCATAACGCCATCATAGAAGTCAGACTTCTTCATGGCGTAGTCACGGTGCATCTGCTTACGCTCGTCATAGAGCTTTTCTTCATTGAAGACCATCATCCAAGGGCCTTCACCAGTGAAGTTAATCTTGCCAGCGGCATAATCGTACTTGACGAAAGTACCCTGTTCAAGCATTGTAATAGAATCATCAGCGGGGAGCTGACCATAAACGCCACCACTGCGGGGAGCAGAGAGGTGGTTAGGTTCGACAACAGCAAAATTGTCGTGACCAGTAAGCTGAATCTTAGTATCAGCGCGGTCTACATGTAGAGCCATTTAATCCTCCTATTAATAGTTTTGTGCTTCGCGGAGAGCAGATAGCATTGGGTCAGCATCTTCCGCAATAGTTTCATCGTCTAAAGAGAATGTCGTAAGAGGTGTAGAATCTACTTCTTCCTCTTCATCAAAGTTTACATTCTTCTGGACATATAGTAAAGCGAGCTTGCTTTCAATCTCGCCAAGAGTGAATTTATCTTTATTAGCGATAATTTCCGCTTTGTCTTCGTCAGAGAGCATATGATACTTAGCAATCATAGCATCCTTGTCGGCATCAATGCGCTCTGCCTTAAACTTACGAAGCTCTTCTGCTTCTGTTTCGAGAGCCGTAAACTTATCTGTAAGCTCTTTTAGCTGTTCAGAAAGTTCAGAAACCTGATTCTCAAGCTCATGCTTTTTCTCTGGCTTCTTTTCATCTTCCTTATCATCAGAATCATTAGAATCGTCATCTGATTCATCTTCTTTATCTTCGGAATCAGAGTCTTCTTTATCTTCTTTCTTCTCTTCTTCCTTAGCAAAAGTTTCTTCGGCGGAGTCTTCGCTAGATTCAACGTCTTCATTTGTCTCAACGTTTTCAGCAAACTCTTCTGCCGCAGGAGTTTCTTCCTCAGCTGTGGCAGTAGGCTCTACCTCAACGCTTTCAACGTTTTCTTTCGGCATAGACCCTCCTTTTGTCAACGCACTTTTTAATTCATTCATCATAGCAAATAAAGTATGCGAAAATTCTTTATTATAAGAGAAATGTTCGCTTACTTCTGGGCTAGTGACAGATGCGCCCTCAAAACAAGGTTCTACATCATCGCCCAAGATACAAAGTTTTGTAAAGATTGCATCATTTATAATAAAAAACTCAATATCGTTGCTATCGGTAGTCCAATGTCCGTCAACGTCATCAATTTCCATTGACTGTCCTTGGCCTTGGTTGATACATTTATCCAATTCAGGATACTGCCCAGTCCATAGATAACCAGTAGTCATCATGTATTCACGTGTAGTGGTTTCACCGAATTCATTTGTATCATCGAATTTCTGAAACCATACTTCTGCATCTGGAGCAACGAAACCGTAAGGAACGGTCTTGCAAGAGAATTTTACTTCCCCATCTTCAATGTGAAGAACTTCACCGTGGTCACCAAAGTCTTCTTTGTTCTCATTATAGGCAGCTACAATTGGCGTAGCAGGTAATGAGTTCGCCATCTGGATGGCCGTGTTCTTATCAATGAAAGAACCGTTGCGGTTCTTACCAAGATACATGACCTTAATCTCACATTTAGAAATACCGGGGTTGATAGCATCTGGTGCTAGATTAATGAATTCTGGACTATCAATTGTAGCCACAGACCTATTTCTTAGCATTTAATTCTATCCTTCCGCTTCTATATTAGCGATTGTTTTATCAGACTTCTCGGAATCTGGCTTCTCAGGGCGACCACCCTTATTGCCCGAAGATGGAGTCTGCTGTTGTTTTGTCTTCGCGGTAGTATCTCCATTGCCGCCATTGCTCATAGTAGAAGACAGAGCAGGAGCAACGAAAACCTCATTGAGAGACATAACATCATTCTCAAAGTATGCAGTCATAAGAACCGCACTCTGAGATTGACCAAGAGCAACTTGCGGCAATAGCTTGGAGAATCCAAGAGAGGTCATATCTTTATACTGTTTAGACAGGTCTTTATAATTATAGACAGTTGTTGGCAGAATATCGACATGATAATAAAGTCGCTTACTGTTCTTGTTAAATGGTGCCAACAGACGTTCCGCAAATGTCTGGAATTGTAAAATAAGGTCAGACATAGTAGCTTCATCATTTGCAATGGATTTCTCCAATGCAAGATTTCCATCTGCATTAAAAAGGTTCTGTCCAGTACCAGCTTCGTTGTACACAGAACGTTCAACTTTATTAAGCTGGTCTACGGAAGAGACATTACCTTTGTCCGCAAGGTCTGCCACATCAACATCCGCGAACGTTGTCAACACGTCAACTCCAACAGCGTCACCAAGCATGGCAACTGCATTAGTATGGAGTTGTTGTGCTTCTTGGACATCGAAGATTAAATCGCCGTTCTTATCAATTGGCATCTTTTGGATAATAATCTTCAAAATCTGTTGAAGCATCTTTTTCTTATCTAAATCCTGCGCGTCTTCCAAATCCAACAGCTTAGGAATAATACTCATGAACAGTGGCGCGTCACCGCCAGTAATATTAAACTTCACTGTTGTCGATGGGTCAAGTAAAAACCAGCCGTTGGTATCGCCAGCATAGTCAATGGGTAACTTCCCATCCTTATAAGCAAGGTAAGCCTTCTGGACTTCCTTCGGCCACAGTTTTAGAACTCTTAAACGATACGCAGTATCGGAAAAAGCATCATCGAAATATTTCATATTAAATTCAACCGCAGGATTACCGTTAAGTTGATAACGGCTGCGGCAATAGGAAATAGGCAATTCTTGAATAAAACAAGCGTCTTTTTGCTGCACAATAACGCCATAATAGGCACCTGTACGTACAACTTTTAGCGCAATCTCGCCAAATACTTTTTTGAGATTGCAATTTTCAAGATAACGTGTTGATTTATACCAACCTTCGACTACCTTTTTAGATTTACCATCTTGTTTTAATTTTTCATCATATATCATTGGCGTAATAAACCAATCATATTTGAATAGGAAAGCCATATAACGACACAAGCGACTATAGATACCGCTTGTCTTGAAGAAATAATTAGAAATCTTACGCTGTTCATTCATATTATTTTGTTCAATAGCCTTTAGTACATCTTCTTTAGTGTATTTCTTGCGGCGAGAGTATTTGTCTGTAATAACTTGACCAATATCAAGAACAACGTCATTGGAGAGAGTTTTGTTCCCTACCTTAATTTTATTAAATGCCAAAGAGCCTGATTGCCTATTGGCATTTGAAATGATACGGCAATCGCGTTCATCTTTACTTTTAACGGTAGCCAAAGCTCACCTCCTAATATCCTGCTGCTTTCATGATATAATCATAACTTAGTCTTCCTTCATCGTAATAAGGAATAGTGACTAATTTCAGATTATGTTCCAAGCAAAATTTTCTTTTTAACGTATCGTTATATTTTTGATATTTGAGAGCACGAGCGCCACCGTAACGACTGACAGGCACATAATGCTGTTCTCCTTGATATTCTATAAGGAAGTCGATATTACCACAATCGTCAAACACACAAAAATCAAAACGAAGATTTCTGCCAGATTTGCCGACAAGTCCCTCAAATTCATACTCTTCCTCAAAAGGTAAACCTGCGTCTGTTAGTATTTCATATATTTTTATTTCACCAATAGAATCACGCATTGTTTGTCCTTTCGGAATTTCTTACTATACCATATAAAATTACACTCTATAAAATAATACAGTTTTGCCCAATTTTATAAAAAATTTTTACATAAAAATAGGGTACGACCGCATGGGCCGCACCCTATTAATTAATGCTTCGTAAAGAACATAAATCCACTTAAATCTCTGGAATTGCGGCGATTTCGCCTATCCTCTTGGCGTTTACACCAATAGAGTCCATAGATTAGGGCAGACACTTTATCCTTTAGAATTTTTCTATTAGATTGTTTCAGGATGATATTTGCACCCTCATTATCTTGTACTAGATTTGCCATCTGCGATTTTAGAATATCAGTGGCAACATATGGCCGCAAATAATCCTGACGCTGTAACGGCGACATTTTCTTTCCTTGTGCTTGCTGCAATAGCTTATTTTTAGCGGTGTTAGAGTCAATTAAGAACTTTAACTTGCCATTGCGCAATTGCGTCTGGGTATAAGAATATAACTCTGTATTCATTGGAGCATTTGCTTTCATCATCCAAATTGCATTCTTAATTGTGTTTTCATTCTCGAACGACTTATAATTCTTGCGGTCTTGCTCGTTAGGAATATCGTCGAGATTGATAATACCCATATTAGGAAGAAGCTCGTCTGTTTCTGGGTCGTTCTGGTCTGTAATTAAGTAATCAAGCAGTCCAATGCCTACATTATATTCTATTCAGTTCGCTATTCTGAATACCGTATTCGGCTATATATTACTATATAGATTAGACTATATCTTTACAATTATAATTGTACTTTCAAATTTCCATAATCAATAACTTATTATGTACTTCCTTGCGGAATAGTCGTTGAACCATATCAAATCATAAAATTTTAATTAATTACTAAAGTCAATATCTTTTGTTAAACAAGTCCATCGTTCGCCCCTGCGAATCATATTGGCATAATCAGATGGAAAACCAAAATAATTATCAATATATGCGCCAGTATACTTATGACTTTTTAACATTTCAATCGCTTGTAAAATTGTTTCTTCTGAATATTTACTAGCATTATTGTTTGTACCAGATTGGTCATGCCGCAAACCATTTTCACAAGCGTGCTTAATATTTTGCTTACAAGTACACCACTCAAGATTAGATAAGTTATTATTTTGTTTGTTTCCATCTATATGATTTACTTGTAATTCCGACATATCTTCTCTTGGACAAAAATTTTCCATGACAAGACGATGAACAGAATAACGATGACGTGTCTTACCGGGTGAAGTAAGCGTGACTTTAACGTATCCGTCTTTGTCTAATGCAGTAGATAATTTTCTATTATATTTACCAGAAATTACATCGCCGGTATCAGTAATATAATAATCTATTGCCAGTGGATATTTAGCATTTATAATTTTCATTGTTTTCATGTTTATAGACCTCCAAAAAAAGTCTTTATGATTTGATATTGGCTGCGGATTATCCACATCTGTGGACTTCCCCGCATTTAAAAAAGTTTTACACGAGCTAGTTAGTTAACCCGTTCGCATCCAAAACTATAGCTTCGCATTTGAACGCATTGAATAGCTGCTTAATCTTAATTGCCTGATATTCAAAGTGAGATTCAGAAAGTGTAAAGATATTTACTATCTTCTTATCATTGACACCTGTTGTTCTTGCAGGAGAAGATTCAATTATTACAATTTCTGTTGGACAATTAAGACGGCCTACGTCAACACCCATGACGTAGAACGTATCTTTATTCTGTCCTTTGTCGTATCCATTCTTGGCGAGATTGATAATTCTATGCTTGTCAAACTTATTCATATCAAAGAAAGCACCGTCTAAAGTTCCTGACCAGACGGATCCATATTCACGTTCAAAGCCAATCTCGTCCATCGAGTTGCCTGTCTCTTGGGCTTGAATGTAGTTCGCTGGCTGTAACCCTTCGACTACTGGTCAATTTTAATTGAAATTTATTGGACTATCTCTTCTGATAAGAATTTCCAAATGTATCCACCGCTAGTTTTTATTTTCTCATTACAACAATCATTAATACATTTTCGATTAATATCTGTTACTTTAGCAGCACCGCTAATACTATCATACATAGCAATAATATTTCCAGATAAATCATATTGAACAACTGATTTTTTATTACCAGTGTTTTTAATTGGCTGTTCATATTTGAATTTCCATTTGTATCCACCCGCAGATTTTCTCGCGCCTTTGGCGGCACAATGTACATGCTTTATGCCTGTTTCTCTAACTGCTTCTGCACAACTTTTATATTCTTTAACAAATGTTCCATTCATAGTATATTGAAGAACCGCTTTGTCCATTGCTTCTGAATTATTTAAGTTGTTTTCCCAAGCATGTTTTTCATTATCACTATATGAACACCACTCTAAATTATCTTTACAGTTATTTGTTTTATTACCATCTATATGATTTACTGTTTCTAAATTATCTAGATTATCTATAAAAGCAGTTGCAACAATACGATGTGCTAATAAATTAACTTTTTCTTTGTTTATATATAAACAATATTCTTGATAACCATTCTTTTTTAACTTTGGTTTCAAAATTTTATTACTAAATAGACTTAAAACGTTACCATTTTTATCTACTTTATAATTTGTTGATTCGCCTTTATAAATAATATCTTTATACATTTTTCAACTCCTATGAGTAATTCACTTCCAATAGTGACTAAATCTATCGTACTTGGCTACATTCATCACCAATAGTCTCTACACTTACTTATGTTTATAATATCATAAGTTTAGCACGGTGTCAAGTTTTTTCTATTCACCGTTAGCGGCATTAAGCCACCCTCTTAGTCAAAGAGTTCAAATTATTTTAGGCGCGCACCAGTAATTTTTACGCGCCAATCGCCTCCTAGAATGAAAGAATCGTATCCATTACTGGATACCATACGGCACAACGCGTCGATTAGTTTGTCGTAAGCGTAAGTACCTTTAAATCCGGCGCTTGTGACGTAGATGTCGTTCTGGTTCAGTGTCTCGTCTGGGTCTACTTTACCATTGACTTTTCTAGAAATTACAAGCATAGGCGCAATGATTTCTTCATACTTTTGCTGGTCTGTAATGGTCGCTACCTCTTCTGTAAGTACGGCTTGAGCACGGAAACCACGAGAACCAGAAGTCATGCTTACGTTCTTAATCGTACTTCCGTTGCGGAAACTGTACGTCACTTCATCTTTGGATTGGCTTGTCTTAGCCAACGTACCACGTGTATCCCAGATAATCTCTCTCGCTAGACCGGGAATTAGTTTACATATTTCTTGCATCTTAGATTGCAGAATCATCGCTGATTGACCTTTAGCATCTGCTACCGTAATCAATGTAGAGCCTGGGTAAAGAATTGCCTTGACCATTAAAGACAAAACAGCCATAAAAGATTTAGAAAATCCTCGACTAAATACTTCATAAACAGTCCTATACCGCATATTAATGCGAAGAATCATACGTTGAGTTGGATAAAATTGAAATTTATTATTCGGATTTAGTGAAGCCATATAATCTACAAATTTATCTGGATACATACGCCAATAGGCAATAATACGTTGATATTTATCTAGATTATCTTCAATCTTCTTTGGGTCAATCTCGGCAACGCTTTTCTTATTATGCGCCGCAATCTTCAATAAATTACTCAGCGCCATATTGTTCTGCCAATCTCTTAGCTTCTTCCTCGCGTTCCTCAATCTGGAACTGCTGGAAGTCCGCAGCTTCTTCATCAGTGACCGCATTATCTTCATCTGTCTTAATGCCCTCTGCGATAATTTCGTCTACACTTTTGGTCTTGTTTTCTTCAAGTTTCTTGATATAAGATTCAATGAGGTTTCCTAGACCAAGTTCGTTCTTTACGAGGTTATCTGTATAGTTCTTCATATCATTAATGATAAAATCAATCTTGTCTTGCGGCACATTGATTGGGTCATCTTTTTTTGGGATAATCCCACCTTTAGATTCTACAAATGCAACGAGTTCACCAATAGAGTCAATATCTCTCTTCTTCTCTTCCTGCTTTTGGCTATCTGTGAACTTTCCTGACTTACGCAACATATCATTAGCACCTTGTAAGTCTTTAAAAGTCTTAATATCGCCTACGTCTAGAGCTTGATTCATCTTTAAATCAGTCTTGCAGATATTTTTCAATACCTGTTCACGGTCTGTAGATAATTCATAATCTGCTTCATATTTTTTATACAGCTCTTCCATCTTAACCCATTCAGAGGGCTTATAGAGAAGACCCCATTTAAGAGATAAATATTTAATATCGTCTTCTGTAAGATTCTCTGTAATCTGCGCTTCATCAATACGTGCAACATCTGGAATAAAGTCATTTTTCGTTTCACCAGTAATATCTAGCGGCGCATTATTGATATTTTCTACAGGGTTCACACCAAGAGAAGAAGCAACATCAGGCATAAGGTCAAGCACTTGCGGCTCAGGGTCTACTTCTTTTGGTTGCTCTTTTTTCTTTTCCTTCTCAGCTTTCTTTGCTAAGAATTCTTGCTCAACATCTTTAGCCGCACTGATAACGTCAGCATTCTTCTTAATTTCTTCTGAATCAATGGTATTCTCTGGAACTTCAAGTTCCTTCTTGTCAAGTACGCTATCAGGATTGCTCGCAACCTCTTCCTCGCCTTGCCGCATCTTCTCATTGATACGGTCGAGGACGCTTTTGCGGCTCATAGTATTGTATTCAGCTTGCGAGATTTCACCTGCTTTGAGACTCTCTAAAAGCCTGTTTTCAAACTCTTCATCATAGGAAGTACCTTTGATGTTCTGCTGTTCTTTCCTAGCCTGCTGGAATTTCTCATTGTTGATTTTCTCAGAATCCGCATATTTCAGCTCATTATACTGGTCCATATTCATAGTGCGAAGATAGGTGCCGATAACCGACATAGGGCCAAATGTGGCTGGATTTTTCATATAGCTTTTATTTGCTAGCTCAACCCATTTCTTTTCAATATACGGCACGTCCATCTTCTTTAAAATCCATTTGAAAGTATCTGGGCGGCGATTATCAATATACATCGTCAGGCAAGTCTTGCAAAGGTCACATCTTTCATCTGTATTGGGTATTTTATAGAAATCAGTTTCCTTCTTGGTCTTGCCGCATTTCGCGCATGTTTTCATAGATACGTCTGCCATAAATCTCCTTTCTATACAACAAACCCACTCCATCCAAGAGAAGGAAGAAGTGGGGTTAGTAATATTATTTCTTTTTAGATTTGCGGCACTCACGACATGTAGAATAGAAGCCATCTTTCGCGGAATTATTCTTTGAGAAGAATAAAGGATGTGCCAACTTGGTCTTTCCGCATTTGCCGCACTTTTTCCATTGTCCATATTCCACATTTGTGTAATACCACATAACATAATTCTTTTGAGCTTGTTCTGCAATCATCTTTGGAATTTTCTTGCGCCATAGCGTTGAGAAATATTGCGCGGTATGTGAAACTCCATATTCAGTCTCCATCATGCCGCATATCTCGTCATTCGATTTACCATCAATTTTCCATACTAAAAGGTCATATAGCATAGCTGTTGTCTGGTCTTTAGATTTGAATGTCTGCTCAATTAGGTTCTCAAAGTCTAAAAGCTCCCAGTGCATATCGCAATTGAGGTCAGTATAACATTCCTGCTTAATTGATGAATAGTATGTGAGCAGAAATGAAACATGAACTGGATTAAATAATGAGATGACTCCATCGGATACGGGATACCCACGCGAGTCGAAATAAATTTTCTCAGACAAGTCCATATGCGCCATATTCTTTAGCTGCGCTGAAACTTTTGACTTTGCAGGCCAACCCTTAACTGACTGCTTTAACAAGTACATCTGCTGATATGTTTCGATAATCTGCTTTTTCAGATAATAACGTTGCTTACCAGTAGCAGAAAGAAATTGTCGTTTGAGTGATATGATAATAGAATCGAATTCCCGCATACCAGGAATGTTCTCTAAATCATCTTCTGAAATAGTATCCTTATTATCTAGGATTTGATTCTTATCGTTGTTGACGAGTGCATAGATGCCGTCTTCGCCATTTTCCATATTCTCAACCATTTCCTCAAAAGAAATCTGTCGTTTGTTTACTGTTGCTTCTCTATTCTTCGTGATAATACTACGTTCTTTTTTCTTTTCCTTTTTTGTTTGATTTCTATCTGCGGCAAAGAGTAGATAGTCTGTCATCACACGCAGATAATTTGCATCTAGATTCTCTTGAGAAGTGGCCGCAATGGTTTCCCGCACACATTTAAGTCGTTCTTCCTGTGTCTTCAATGTGTAATCAAGTGCCATATCTTTACTTCTCCTTCTCTATTGGTTTTATTGCATTTATATTATACCATAAAATAGCATAGAGCGCAAGTGCATTGTATAAAATTTTAGATATTTTTCTATGTATATTATATTTAAGTATGCGGCAAATGTGATTACCGTTTTTTGCCCATAAAACCATTACACCTATAAATTTTGGCCGCAAATGATTACATGTATCATGGTGCTGCTTTGGATTGCCGCGCCGTTGCTTAGAGCAACGGGCGTCAATATACTAACATTTTTGTATGTCTATTGGCGTAATGCGTATCGCTATAGTAAAATCTTTATAGTTATACCTATGAAAGTATATGGAAAATTATGCACTATTACCCATGCTCACTCTCCCCTTGCATGGAACCTATTGGATGTGCTACTTTTTCCAAGAGTATCCTATCCCCTCTGTATGCGGTACGGTAGAGATACCGTTCGTCTCTTGTAAACTAATAAACCAACGCAAGACCGCTTGGCTACAGAAATATTCTACTGCAAGTGAGAGTACATCCATACTTCTCACGGCAGAATAAATCTGCAACGTTTAAGACCCAGCTATTCACCTCATTGGGGATTTTTGATTTAGGATAGTTCCTAAGCCGACTGGGAACGGCGCTATGGTTAGTTTTGTATATATTATAGCAAAAGGTTCAGCGCTTTTCAATAGCTTCGTGAAAATTTTTTAATGCCGTAATCGGAAAGTTTAAAAAGCCAATAGAAGGAATAAAGAAGAAAAGCGTTGCGTTTTATGGAATTTGAAAAATCCTCTTAGGTCGGTAATTTGGTATTTCAAAAAATAACTGAGGTCGGTAATTTGTGCAGGGCGGGGCGTGCCTGGGAAAAAACAGGACGCGAACCCGGAACGCCCCCCCCCTATGGGGGGGGGCTAGCGCGCTAGCGCGTCAACAGTTTAGCCGCCGCGAGCCGGTCGAGCGCAGCGCCAACGTGCGCGGAATAATCAAACTCCCAGCCGCTGACCAAAGCGTCCGCGAACGTCTCCACGGCGTCGCGGTCGTAACCCTCCAACTCATTGACCAAACGGGCGGCAATGGCTGCAACCGTGCTATCAGATACCGGCCTACGGCCCTCAAACGCCACTGACAAGGCGCGGACGGCTTGACCGTCACTGGTGGCCATGAGCGTCAAAACGTCACCATGAGCGGCCGCACAAACGGCTAGAACGTGCCCGGCGTTGGTGGACGTGCGAGCGATGCACACAGGACGGTTAGAGCGGGCGAGCAGGCGAACGGTTGACTTTTTCATTTTAGTCTCCAAACTTAAAAGCGGACGCAAACTGTTTTGTTCGTTAAAAACATTATACCAAAAGAGTAAACGATTAGGCACAACAATTTAAAAAAGTTTCTGGTAGCTTTAACATTACGTGCTTAGGGTAAGCGTATTCAAATGTCGTGCTTGCGTGTGTGAACCACTTTATTAGTTTGTCGGCAACTCTTGCTTGCCACGTAAAAGAAGCTATGTTATACTTAGAGCTAATGGAACCAACCGACTAATAGAAGGGTTAGAACTATGAGTGTCGTGCATACTATTTACCTTGAGAACGGTTACCGCTTTAGCATTCCAGATAATGACCTTGCTGATGTTGCAAAGAAGGTCACAAACTATGTTAGCAAACAATTCCGGCGCTACACTGCTAGCGATATTTACGGTATTGCTAATTGCGAGCTAGAGTTCTATCTTGTAAACCGTTTGGCAAATGATGTATTTGTAGGTAAAGAAGTAGATTATACATGCGTTAATGCCGAGGATGAAAAGTTTCTCACACTTGAGATACTTGACAAGATAAACGTTATAATCCAGTAGACCAAAGAATAAGGCGTTACACTTGTAAATGTGTAGCGCCGCACAATCACGCAACTGTTTTAGTTGCTTTTGGTCGGATGCAACTGTTTTAGTTGCTCTTTTGGTTTACCATGCAAAAGAGCGAAGCCCACAAAAAGCCCATTTATGGGCAGAAAATTATAATACCGTAATTCTGTTTTGTCAAGAACTTTTTTCAAAAAAAATTTTTGGCGCATTTACCGCCCGAGTCCCAAAAAGAAAAGGCTCCCCGAGGGGAGCCTAGCCGAACTTATGAAAATTGCTCTATTTGCTGATTGAGCACGTCCGCGATGGTTCGCATTGCCGCCAAAATTTCATCCTTCTGCTTTTGGACTATCTCGCGCTCGCGGTCGCTTTTGGCGTTGGCGTAGTTCGCCTGAGCTGAGTAAAGCATCCCAAGCAGGTCGAGGGCTGGCAGGCTTGTAAGGCTTGGGTCGGTCATTTGAAAACTCCTTTGGTTTGTTCTTCCCAGCTGACAAGATTAGTATACACCCGCTAGGGTGCGCAAGGCAATAGTCAATTTGAAAAAAGTTAGTCCAAAAGCAAAAAAGTTTCTAGAAAAAAATGCTTGCGCTCGATGCAACGTCCCGTTATACTATAGTTGTAACGCAAGGAGCCAACCCAAAGGAGTTAGCGATGTTCAAGGATAGCACGATGGCAAAGTGGTATGATGTTGTCGAGGTCGTTGCGTGGGTTGTTTACGCTGCTACGTTCGTTTGGTTCCTGCTCACGGACGCGAACGCCGCTGTAAATGCTAACTTATTAGCGGCAGCATGGGCGTTCCCTATGCAAATGTACCGCGCCTACTGGAGTTTGTAGAAAATATGGCGGTTGCAATGACCGCCATAATCTGTTAGAATAATAAGCGTAGCGAAGCAACAAACGAAAGGAAACGCTATGAACAACATTGACAAGACCATCAAGCAGCTGAACACGGCTCTGGTTCTGCTTGACGCTTTTGGTGATGGGCATGAGTTCACTATGCACGATTATGAGGAACTTGCCGCAACCGCCAACGAGCTTTTTGGTGGTCGTTACAGCGATTCAAACGTTTGCTATAGCGCCAACTGGGTTCGTGAGCATTTAGACTATTTTGGCATTCATAAGACTGATTCACGTGAGATTGAAGTTATTAGTTCTCACAAAGTTTACAAGCGTGTTTATAGTGACCTTTTTAAGCAGGATATTAGTATATACGATGGGGACAAAATTGATACTAAAACCGTTGAGCAATTCATTTACCGCATGGATACAATAGAGAATTGCAAGAACTTTATCGAGCGCCAAAAGGATGAAATTCGTTGGGAAATAGATAGAGTTGAAGCAACCATCGAGCGCGACAAGCAACGTCTTGAAACACTCAAGAAAATGCTTTAGCAGATAGCAAAACCGTCCATCTGAAAAGGTGGGCGGTTTATTGTTTCACGTGAAACATTAAGAAGCGCCAAACCAAAAGCCCATAGTTGGATTCAAAATTATACACGAGCGCAAAACGTTTGTCAAGCGTTAAATCGAAAAAACTTGAGAAAAATAAAAATAATTTTATCCCAAAATGATTAGGTTTTCGCTTGCGCTCACACTCAAAGCGTGTATAATAATAGCTGTAAGCAAGCAAGGGACAGAAAGGACTTGCAAATGTTTGAAACCATGAACCCCAACAGCCCGTACTTCTCTGATTACATTGACGAGCTTGAAGCCTACTACCCCGACGAGCCTTGCGACTTTTATATCGAGGACGAGGACGAGTAAAAAGAAACCCACCCGCAAGGGTGGGCTTTTCTTTGACTAACTAGCCCAAAAAAATGCACAGTCCTCTAGCTTAATAATAATAATAGGATAGGGCGATTTTTCTGTCAAGCGTCAATCTGAAAAAACATAGAAAAACTTTTTCAAGATTGTCGTGCGCTATCGCGTGTAAAGGTGCTATACTTAGGTCGTAGACCAATAGAAGGGATGAACTAATGTACTACCTCAAGCGCCATAACGTCAAAGATTTTAGCATTGATAAATGCAATGGCTACGATTCGAATGCTCCACTTGCGGCGCATAAGGCAAGGGCACGAGCGATAGCCGAGTACGAACGCACAACGTGCGAGGTCGTAGACGAGGGCGGAGACGTGGTATTCGTTGCGTTAGCTCATTGATTCTAAGGCGCTTTATAAGCGCCTTTTTATTTGCCACTTTTGGTCGTACTTATGCGCGTAGGCATTTTACTAAATGGCACCTTGTAGGCGATTCTGTAGGCTTGCAAGGGCAAAAAATTATGAATTAGTAGTCACAACTTGATAGAGTTGTTTTTTCTGTGTATTCGCGTATTCACGCTCTCACGGTTTGACTTTTCGCTTGACTTGTATTACACTAAAGGATTAGACCAAAAGACTTATGGAGGAATTGTGTGCGGCAAATTGATACTTGCCAAACTAGGACGCTTACCGCATAATAATAGTTGTCCAAAGGCGAGGGTGTAAGAGTAACAGGTAGTTACACGCCCGAGCGGGGACTGGAGGTTACTATGTTGTACTTCGTTTCGGTTTCTGGCATTAGCGCGGGCGATTCGCTTGACGATTATGAGAACTTTATCGTTGAAGCGGAAAATGAGGAAAATCTCGCCGCTGCTATCGTTGCCGACCGTTTGGATGGCATGGAGTCTGGCGAGCTTGACGGTTCCGTTTGGCGTGTGCGTGAGTTAGGCGATGAATTCGAGCTAGGCATTAAGCTCGATTTTATTTGCAAGGGTGAACGTCTTTAGTTAGTCAAAGGGTAGGGCTTGCGCCCTACCCACTCTTTGAAAGTGGAATAATGAAAGCAATTGTATTAGACCTTGACGGCACAATTTGCAACCTTTACGGTGTAAATGGTTGGTTGCCTATGTTGCAAGCAGAAAACGCCGCGCCTTACTTAATCGCTAAGCCTTTAGGGGATTACAAGAAACTAAACGGACTTCTGGCGGCGTTGCAGGGTTACGGTTATGCGGTCGAGGTCGTAAGTTGGTTGGCAAAGGGCGAGACCACGAAACAATTTGATAGCGCGGTACGTAAGAATAAACGCGCATGGTTGCGCAAATACTACCCTGCTATCGACTTAAATAACGTCCACGTGGTCAAGCATGGCACTAACAAATGGCGCGTATCAAATTACAAGGGCGGCATTTTATTTGACGATGAAAGCGGCAACGTACACGCATGGCAACGTGATACATCGAGCGGTAAGGCGATACATATTAAAGACGAAACTACTTTGCTAGACGCGCTAGAATCTCTTATTATCCAAGAGCTAGAATAGAGTTAGGGGAACGTTACCGCTCACCTAATGTTTGGCTATCACCTATGTTTCACGTGAAACATTAAGGAGGACAAATGAAAGTAGCAATAAAGACGTACAACGCTATCAAGTGTGCGCTTGTTGCAATTGGTTGTATTGGTTTGGTTCTATTGTTTTTAGATATTACAGATTGGGGATTCCTGCTTATTTTCTTTATGTATTTTATCTACGCTTTAATCCTTTAATCTAAAGGCACCTTTTTAGGTGCCTTTTTCCGTTACGCCATAGTTGGCGGCGATTTTACCACAACACGCAACCAAAAGCAAGAGAAAAATTAGAAAAAGTTTTTTATTTTCTAGCTTGCGGCGTATCCTAAAAGTGCTATTATTATAAGTGTAGTGATTAGCCCAAACGATTAAGGAGTTTTTCCAATGGCTAACTTTTGTGTCCTAGATTGTGAGACAGCGCCAACCGTCAACCACAAAGACGGCAAGGCACACCCCGAAACGTCTTTGGTTTACGACTTTGGTTATACTATCCGCGACCACGACAATAACGCTATTCGTGAGCGTTCGTTTGTAGTCACGGATACGTTTTATCAAATCGACCTTATGAAAAGCGCCTACTATGCCGATAAAATCCCTACCTATCTTGAGGGAATTAAGACGGGCGAATGGGTCGAATCGTCTTTTAATGAGGTTTGGCGCACGTTCAAAGCAGATTGTAAAGAGTGCAACGTTAAAAGCGCGTGGGCGTACAATTGTAGGTTTGACGAGATAGCACTAAACAACACGTTGCGCACGTATTCAAACGGTTTTGCTACATGGTTTATGCCTTTTAAGCTACGACTTAAAGACGTTTGGGACTACGCAAGTAACATTACTAGTTCTAAGCGCTATCTAAAGTATTGCGTGGCAACTGGCGCATTTACACCTAGCGGAAACCCGTCAACTAGCGCTGAAAGCGTTTACCGCTTTATCAACAATGAACACGACTTTACAGAAGACCACACGGCACTTTCAGACGCGCGTATTGAGGCCGCTATTTTGCTTGCGGCAAAGGCAAAGCACAAAAAGACGCGCCACGGTTCGCGCGGTCAAGGTTGGCGCGATGCAAGCGCGGCATTTAAAGCGCTTGACCTTTAAAGAACTAGGGGAACGGTTTCGACCGCTCCCCTTTTCTTTTGCCATGAGCAAAAGCGATTCTAGCGCTCTAGGGCGTGCGGCAAGCCCCTTTATTAAAATAAGGACTTTGGCCTAATGGCACCTTAAAACGCGTCTCATGGCCGCTATGGCGATATTTTTTTATTTAGGTACCGTATTATCCGGCAAGAAGTTAGCCATGGTTAACCGCGAATCATCGTTAGGTACCTAACTAATCAAAGTAGTTAACCAAGGTAAACTTTCCAAGACGCCATTTATGGCGCAAAAAATTATGACACACCCGAGCTGATTTGTCAAGCATTATTTTCAACTTTTTTTGAAAACATATTTCCTTCACAAATCCTGATTGAAGCGCTTCAAGTTTTAAAACGCTTTAAATGCACTTGTTTAAACAACCGTAGCCCCGAGGTTGGGGCCAAAATTTTACACCCACCTAAATAGGTTTGTCAAGAAAAATCTTTTGACAATTTTCAGAAAAACACAAACATAACACATCCCGAAACCCAATTTTTTTATGCAAGATTTACCGCAAATGGCCAGATTCTATTCATTTTGCTTTATCTGGCTACAGTGCCGATATTTTGAGAATCTGAAAAAACTAGGCCATCTACCTGCGGTTTCCATGATTCCTCCATATTTTTTAAAATAGTTCTTGCCAAAAGTCTATGCAAAGCGTATAGTAATAGTTGTCCAAAGGGGACAGAGAAAAAAGAGCCGAACGGCGGCTCACTCGCGTCTCGGGGACGGATTGGGGTTAGCTCATGGCTACCACTCGCACCAAGTTTCAGTTCACCGACTATCAGATGTTCGCCATCCTTGCGCAAGGCGGCACTAAGGGCGTAACCGACGACCTTATCCGCAAGGTCATGGGCGATGCCTATAAGGCAGATGTCCATACAGTCGAGAACTTCGACCGTAAGGTTTCCCACAAGTTCCACGTCCTCAAGGAGAACGCGGCAAAGCCCAAGGCTCCGTCTAAGACGGCGCTTGAGAACCGTGCAACAGCCGAAAAGCTCGCGGCAGCTCACGCAGACGGCGAGCCGTTTACTCTCGCTGAGGTTATGGCAGAGTTCCCGAGTGTGGTAACGTCCGTGCCCAAGGCCGCAAAGATTGTCGGATTGCTCATGCTCGACAAGCGCGCTACCAAGGTTGCACACATCGGAAACAAGATGACCTATGCTATCGTAGCGTAGTCGCCTAGGGTGGGGCGATAACAAGCCCCACCCGCTACCCTTGCACCTATAGAACAGCATAGGACGGTCACGTTTGGAAGCCTACAGACGTAACGCGCTAATTGCGGCATTTGGCGAGCTACCCGACAAAGAGCTACAGCGCCTAGGGCGCGGGCTTGAAGCCCACCACGCCAACTGTATGAAAAGCGGTCAAGTTGTATTAGTCCCGGTCGAGATTCACGAACTAATACACACGCTAACGCGCCTAGGCGGCAACGCCTACGCGAGCGGCGAAACCGACAACGCGCAAGTACTCATAGAATGCGCACAAATGCTATTAGCGCAATTTACAATAAAATAACACAATTAAATAAATAACCCCACCTGCCCGGTGGGGTTTTCTTTTGCGTTTAATTCCTACTGAAAAGGTAGGAAAAAGATCGCCCTGCCTAGCACAAACGCGCGAAAAAGTCAAAACTTTTTGAAAAAAATCACAGAAATTCCATAGTTGGGTCGATTTTACACGATTAGGTACCTTATTGTCAAGATTTTTCAAGCAAAAACACAACTTTTACACAAAAAACTGAGCGCCTGAAATGCGTTTTAACGGCCTTGCGGCCTATGCCATTGCGTTCCTAGGCACTTTTAGCTATCGCGCCTTTTAGGGCCATTACAGGGCCGCATACGCGAAAAAAATTAACTTAGGTACCGAGCGACCCGAGCAAGTGTTACTCTAGGTAAACTCCGAATCATTGTGAGGTACCTAACTATTATTTGTGGAGATTCCGTGTTGGTTTTGTGAAGGGTCTTGACAGGCTGGAAAATCTATGGTATAATATAATAGAGGAGTACTATACAATAATACCATATTTGGACCTGCCGCCGCCGTTGCGCCTATATGACGAAAATGTGTAGAAATGGGGCCTGCTATCCCAGCGCCCACAAAATCCTAAAACGAAAGTCAATCGCCAAGGCGCGCTTGCGCGTCATAAAATTAAATAAAAAAATCCCTCCCCGCCTATATGGCGAGAAGGGACAGAACTAGCGTAAGCCAAGAGAGCGTTCTAAAATGAATTTTAATCATTTTCTTGCGTACAGGGGTACGACATGAAAACGCAAGTCTATTTGTCTTGATTCCTGCGGCCAGTAGAAACTCAAAGTCAATCGCCAAGGCGCGCTTGCGCGTCATAAAATAAGCTCATATAAACCAAGAGACAGAAGAAAAAAAGCATGTGCCGCACGCTTTTTGTAAGTGAAAATCAATGCGGAAATGTGACTAAATTAGTTACATTTAAAAAGTGTTTTTTTAATATATGTTTTTACTAAAGTGTAAATTACACACTCTTGCCCAGAAATTTTGGCCGCATCTTATTTTGCCTTGGGCTTACGCTTGCATACCATAGACATTTCATACGTCTTGGAATTGAGAATGAATCGGATTTTACCATCATCGCCGACCTCGATGCCATGCGGGGAATCCTCCCAGTCACCGATGGTCATGGTAAGCTCTCCCAGTGCATCCGCAATGGAATTCATAATCAATCGCTTTTCAGACACTTTCTTCTCCTTTTTGTCTGTATCAGGCCTATAGGCTACATCATATTCTATACCATGCTCTAACAGATAGAGGTTGGCCGCACTTGCTTTGAGAATTGCCTGCTGTCTCTTGGACTCGATATACTCGTCAGGAATCTCTATGGTATGCTCGTTACCTTTCATATCATAGTAAGTGTGCCGCATATGCTTACTTCCTTCTATCTCTTGGAATAGGCCGGGAGTCTCGTCAAATGGACTCCACGGCCCTTCTAATTAAAAACTCTAATAAGTAGACCCTATTTATTAAATATTTCGCTACAGAGCCTTGTACGTAAAGGTCTTGCTGTTCACTGCCACCTTCTCGGCACGACCGTCCTCAACGAGGAAACGCATGTTGGCCGCAACCTTGCGGGAGCTGACATCTTCGCCCATGTGCATGGCTACAGCCTTGGAGGTGGCTCCCGCCTGCTCGTCAAAAGACTTGAGAGCTGCGTAAATCTCGTCAAGGAAAGCCTGCTTCTCTGCGGACTTCTCAGCATCCTTGGCACGCTTGCGCTCAATAGCTGCCAGCTGCTTATCGCAGAACTCTACCACGTCTGCGTTGTCGGACATAGCGGACTTGATGGTGTTGTAAATCTCAAACTGGGTCATGTTAATCTTCTTTCTCTTGGAACCCACGGGAGGTTTCTTATCCCCTCCCTTTCTTTAATTATATTATACTATAAGTTTTTACTGGCCGCAAGAACTTTTTCAAGATGAATTTGGTTTTGAAAATGAAAACCGAAATGGAATTCAATTTCGTTTTAGAAATGAAATTCGTTTTTGTAATTGGAATCGAAAATTAAAAGGGTTGGGCTGAATTTTTTTCTTGACATTGGTTTGCTGAACTGGTAAAATGCGCACTTCACTAAACTAAGTCATGTAATCATTTTCTACCCTATATGGGCTTTCTCTCTAGCTTTTGAACACTATTCAAAACCAATCACACATCATTTCTAAACGAATGCAAAGCACGAGTTATTTTATATCATCACAGAAATTACCAAGCTCTAATTTCTTATTGGAAAGAGCAAGTATAGCATTTACCCTATCTTTATCTTTAGCACGGTCTGCAAACCTTGCGACAAACTTCAACCATGTATCTCCTTTTTCTTCGTCCATCGACAGATAATGTTCTCTAACCTCTTGTAGAGTCATATATCCTAAATCAGTATAAACTTTCATTTCTCTCAACGTATTCTCAATAGATTCCTTCTGCGCACGTGCATAATCATTTACCCTATATAGTTCTGTATAAAGACCCTTTTTCCCTTTACGGTATACAGCCTTCTCCGCATACTCAATAAGACCAACGTCTCTAAGTACGATAAGGAATTCATCTACTCGGCGAATATTCCTCGCATCCTTATAGTATCCAAGAGCCTTCAAAATCTCAGTACGAGAAAAGAAATAATTTTCACCGCCCTTGAAGAACGCTTCGTGAAGCTGATACCACCTTTTAAGATAGCAATATGTCTTGAAGCAATCTGCGCTTAACGCACTGAGACAGAATCTAACGGTATCCACAGGGATAGTGACATACTGTCCTTCCACTGGCTGCACGATAACGTTCATACCATTTATCTTGATAACATCCAATGATTCAAAGCAACTCATGACATTTCTAATCTGATAGTTGGTCAATCCTACACTTTTCAATCTCGCTCGACTATCCTTCATAGACAGAATTCTCGTATTGTCTTTTTCTAACTTAGTATCCAACATGAGACTGCCCATAGCATTATAGTCACAATTTTTATTTTCCAACTTCTCAGGGTCTACGCTAAAACTTAGCTTAGGCGCTTTATGATTTTCTTCTTTATATGTCATATTTTCTCCTTCCTTGCACGCACGTGCATGACATATTATTTATTATATTAATTTATTATATAATTTATTAGGGGTGTGCATTTTTTAACAGTTTTGAAGGGACTGGTGTGCATTTTTTTACTTTTTTACATTAACTGGTGTGCATTTTTTAACTTTCCAACCACTCCTTTCGCTTCATTAAAAATTTAAGGTTAAAAAATACCCACCAAAGTACCTGCGGAAATAATGACTGGTGTGCATTTTTTAACCATTTTGACACTGGTGTGCATTTTTTAACCATTCCGAAAGTGAAAAAATGCACACCAAAATACCTGCAGTTTTGTCATTTGCCAATCCGTATCGTACGTTAAAGAAAATTTAACGCGCACTTGCGCCATTACTTAGTTAACACGCAAAAACGTATAAGCTAACTTCACACGGACATCAAAATGCTTCGCCGCACCTACAGTATAACATACTTTGTTTATTTTGTCAAATAAAAGAAAAGACCCACGGCCATAGGCCGCAGGTCTTTTTACTACACACTATTTATTTTTATCCTTCTCTTGGATAACGATATATTCAGTTTCCCAATCTTCTTTGTCAAGAGTACCAGTACGAATCTTTAATGAATAACTCTCTTCTGCTTCTTGAAGAGCATTCACAAAAATTTTATAAGACAGACGTTCGCCGCAAATATACTCAAAATGTTCTATAGGGATTACACAAATGCTCTTATAAGAACCAACATAAACATTATGAACATATTCAGCCAACAATGTTACAACATTATCATCATCGCCAGCTATCTTAATACCAGCTTTATACATGTCATCAATTTCATCAATACCATATGGTATGCCCCAACTTACTATAATAATAGGCTTTTTGTCGTCTTTTTGATACCACGTAGCTTCAAAACCCTTTTGTTGAAAATGCCTGATAACAGCATAACAGTCTTGAAGAGTCATCTTCCTATATGCTGTTCTTATAACACAATTCTTACCATGCGGCCTGTCCAAATTCTTATATATCTCTTTAGTGATACTATCGACAAGATTATATATATTATCAGTCCAAGCCATTGGGCACTCCATCAACCTCGTCAATGCCAGTCAAGATGGTCTTGCCATCTTTCTCAATAATCATACAGCCAAAAGGAACATCGGCAAGATAATTATCGGTAATACAAGGAAGATTATAGCACTCGCCATCGTCATCTGCACCAGTAGCTATAGCATCATCAATCAAATCATACATAGTAGGCAACTCAGTATCATCGCACGTATCTTTATTAGCCGCAAGAATATCAACCTGCTTCGCGGCACACTGATAAATATAATATGTGGCAGATAGCACGAAATCCAAAGTCCAATAGACATTCTTCTTTTTATAGTCTTCATTGCTCAACAGCATATGCGCTCCTAGTCCCAATCGTTGACAGTCCAATAGACGCTCAAATGACCGCCGGGCTTATTATCATACTCGTCAGCATCATGCCAATAGTAATCACAAACGCACAGGCCAAGGTCCTCAAGAGTGTTCTTGGCATCGAGCATTTCCTTCTCAGTTCCCTCGCAAATAACCCAATAAGCACAGCCAGCATAATAGTCCTTACGCTCTTCAAGAAGCATATCGGCAGCAATGTTCACCAAAGGAGTAACATCCTTCCAAGACTTGTCACCATTGACAACCTCATATGCCGCATCCAGAAGACCGTCAACCTGTGCAAGAATCGTCTCAACCTTAGTCATATACTTTCTCCTTCTCTTGGAGGACTTTATCTTGTCCTCTCCCTTTCTCTATATATATTATATAATATTATAGAGCAGACCGCAAGAACTTTTTATAGGCCAATTTCTTCAAGAAACAGATGAACACAGTACTTGCCGCCAACCTTGGCATAACTAAGACAATCCCAATGTGCTTTATAACCAAAAGACGTGATAATGTAATTGATAGCCGCAATCACATAATCCATGTCACTCATGCAATTAGCAGGAATGTAGAAAAAATTAGGGCAATCTACATTCTCACGCATACGACAAATAACATCGACAGTCTTCGTGAGAATATTTTTATCCTTAATGCGAGCAAGAATAACATTAAGACGAAGGTTATCATATTTGTTGGTCATTTGAATTCCTTTCCTTGCCTTTCTTTAATAATATTATATAACATTATTAAACAGACTGCAAGAAAAATCTTATGCGGCCAATGGCCTTATTCTTTCTTTTCTTGGATTACCTCACGCACAAGAAACACAGTTTCCCTTGCCGCATACAGAATCATATAGATACCAACGATAAAACCAATAACACATAGGACAGTGAAAATAAGCAGACTTATAGGAGAACTACCAATCAATGTCGCCAGCGTCATTATCATGTTCCCAACAGGAGAATACAAAAGACAAGACAGCGCATACTCCAACGATTGCACAAACAAGACAGACAACTCCCAACACTTCATTAATCATAATCTTCATTATCCCATACATCAATTACATTGCCGAGCCAATCGTAGAAAGTCTCACCACTACCACTTTCAATCTTATTGACATAATCAGCAATATTATCTGTATCGTCAGTAGCACTAAGGGCATCTAAAATATCATCATAGATATAATCCATATAACCTCCAATAGCAAAAAGGAGAATAGATTTCTCTACTCTCCTTGTGCGGCAAATCTAGTCTTCAAAATTCATTTCTTTTCGTTCTTGGCGCTCATAATTTTGGCCGTCCTCGAAGCCTTCATCGTAACCATCTTCACGACCATCTGCATAGCCAGTATCGTAACCATCTTGCCAACTGGTGACTTTATCGTTGTGTACATCGGTACAATATGTTTTCAAAACTTTGTTATATGCGCCAGCAGTCTGAAAGTAATGTTTGGCAACACACGCATTAAAGCCTGCGGACTCACTCCACACGTCGTTCTCAGCACACTTAGAGCGAGTAACCTTGCCGTCACGCCACCATACGATAGTCCAAGGATTATCGTACTTGACGCGCTTAATCATATTAACTGAATTTTGATTAAACTTACGGCTAATCTCTTCCTCATGCTTTTGCTTTTTCTTAGTTAGCTTCTCATAGCCCTCGATAAGTGCAGGATAAAGGAATTCAAGCAAATCATCATCAAGTTCCATATCCATAATATTGCCTGCATAATCAGTCGCATAATTAAACTTGGCAAGGAACTTGGCATTCAAAGAAGCAAGCTGATGTGCGGCTTTTGCGCACTCAGCTGTCTTAACATCTGAATTAGTCACAATATCGCTCCTATAAAATGGACCATCAAAATTACTGCATTTTTCTACGCCTATACCGACATCAGGTGTACCCATACTAGTTCTCCTTACTAAAGTCCTTCTGGACTTGCTCAAAATACTTATAAAGGTCATCATTCAACTCACAAAGAATTGCGACGCGAATCCAAGTATCGAACTCGTTGATGCCCTCCTGACCATGCCCAACGAACTCATACCAAGGCACTTCGTCACCATACGTATCCTCAAGTGTCTCACGAATATCTTCATCGGCGAACATAAACGCAATCTTCTCACGGTCGGGCGCATACGACACGAAGAAACAATCAGGATGCCCAGCAAGCGAAGCATTGCCGGTTACATCATCAGAATCATACATGTCATCAAAGACTTCGCTCCAGTCTGTATCACCATCATAGGTACCGTCCTCAAAGTTGGCAACAATAAAGTGCTGGGCATCATCCTCTACCATGTTCTTAAAAGAAAGATAAATCCAACCCATTTCTAATTCCTCTCTTGGATAACTAATATATCAGATTAAAGGCTCTCAATACTGCCGACATAGCCCTCATAGACAAGATGATGCTCACGAAGGTTCTTGGCGGCAACTTCAGCCATGATGCGGTCAAGCTGTTCAAGGCTCTTGAACATGCACTCAGTATACTCAATGCCGCAGAAGCGACCATCGCCCTCGTAAAACTTGTTGAAGATGATGTTAGCCTTCATGTACTTAGCCATATTGGAAAACCTTTCTTCCTTGCCCTTTCTTTAATTATATTATATAATAATGAAAGATGAACTGCAAGTATTTTTCTACTCTATTGGTCTATTACAACTTCCTGCCACAGATGGGGCAAAAATTAATATCAATCGAGCTTGCGACAGATTCACCGCATACATCGTCAATGCAAATGAACTTGCGCTGCGGATTCTTAAAGACATCACAAATGGTGATAGAATAGTCCTCGCCCTCAGAATATTCATCATCAAGCATATTTGCGCCGAATCGAACATCATTACTGTACTCACAATACTTGCACATAGAAGAACTTCTTTCTCTTGGTTTCTTTAATTATATTATATAACAATTTCAGGCAAGATGCAAGAACTTTTTAAAACTAATGTTAATAATGATAACAAACAGTCACTTCTACATCATCAGTATCATCACAATGATGTGCAGTACGAATTACAATACTAAATCCAGCTTCGGCGTACTTGGCAAGAACTTTGGTGTCAGGTGCGGTCAATCCAATAAGATAAAGGGTACAATACGTAGTATTGTCATAGGCGCTGTACTTGAAACCTGCGTCAATCATAGTCTCAAGAGTAGTCCTTTGGTCTGTAGAAGAAGGATTATTATGAAGGTATTCACGCTTAAACTCTAAAGGTTGAATCACATTTACTCCTTAAAATAATGATAAATAGTCAATGTTATATCATTTTCATCACAGTCATTGCTAATCATAACATCATATCCAGCATCAATATATTCAAAAAGAGTATTAATGCTGCGAGTGGTAAGACAATGAAGAACAAGATCATAATGCACGCGATTCTTGCCTGAGTCATACCTAAGAGCGTCATCAATCTTTAATTCAAGAGTCTGAGAATAGTTCTCAGGATCGGAATTTTTAAAAGACTTCTTTTTTATTTCGTTTGGTAAAATCATAAATTAGTCCTTAATAAGACAAAAGTTCCCAAGTATTGACGAGAAATGCTTCGTTCGTATCAACCGCATACAGAAGGACATGACCATCACCGTAAATCTCTTCAATCTGGCAGATGATGAACTTGCGAGTATAAGGATTAAGATACTGTACGTAATCGTTGCGCTTCATATACTTTCCTTTCCCTCTTGGTATACTTATATTATATACTATTATTTCACCATCTGCAAGAAAAATTTTAGACATGCAGCCAAAATTTTAATAGTAACATAGCAAAGTATCGACTTCATCTACAAAGCTATAGATGTATTGACCAATAGAATCCCAGTCAGTGCCGCCATGATACGGAATGACGAACGTAGCTGTTGAATCGCCTAAATAACGATTATACTGCCAAATCGAAAAGTCTAGATTGTGTTGCGTTTCCAAATTATGGTCAGTAATAACTAAATCATCGACAGACACGCAACCTTTAAGCGATTCATCATCAAGCCAAACCATATCGAAAAGCACTTTACTTGGGTTAGCTTCATCTACAGAGATACGCGCGGGCTTCCAATCAAAATGACAAAGAGGACGCTCACGATATGCCTGTTCAACCTTGGCGGTATATTCAGTCAAGCTCTCGACAATTTCATCAGTCAGATAATAACTCATGATTAATCCTTATCAAAGTCGTTTGCGGCCAATAGACAGTCAAGAACGTGCGCGGCATCTGCTACTTTTTCTAGAACTCCTACATAAGTTCCTGCACTATCTCCGTCATCGTCTCGAAAACATAGTACAAAATTATAAGCAGCAGAATCGCTATCGTCCAAGCTGCCATCGTTAGGATAGATATGAATATTGCAATCATCAGTCTTATATGAAAGGCCAGAAGCTACACGAACATATAGATTATCCTCTTGCTTTTTGACGATATTAAGGATATACCAAGAATACTTGGCAACATTCTTATACATGAAATCGTGGATAAGCTGATTCATAAACTTGTTCATCTTACACTCCCAACGTTTGGCAAATGGCGGCATAGACATATGCACACTCCATATAACCTGCACTATATACTGTCAATTCCTCAACATCGTCACTGCCGAGTGCGGCAATAACGAATAGCGGCGCATATTCAAAGCCCTTATAGTTAACATAAGCCGTGACGGTCACATGCTTGTCTCCAAAAGCATAAGTATAAGTCTGCCCATCCATGCTTGCAATTGCCACATCCTCATGGCACATACGCATTACATTGTTGACGCTGGCAAAAACCTGATTAATGGTCTGCTTGAACTTCTTGCTGCTCTGGGTCATGTTTTATCCCTTCCTTGTCTTTCTTTATATATATTATATAATAATATAAGACTGGCCGCAAGTATAAAATTATCGATAGAGCATCTTAATTGCCATGTCGATAATGTCATTTATGTAGATGCTACCGACCTCGCATTTATAATCTTCTGCATTAAACTCTAACGAATCGCAACCATCATAGAACAAAAAATGTACCCGACCAATAGGCCAGTCAGAGTCACGCTCAATGTACTCTTCAAAACAACTTATTGCGCAAGAGCAAAGAAGCTGATTGTCTGCCTTTTGCCGCACATCGAATGATACCACATTATCATACTCTTTAGGTTTACATGCTTTCCAGTTATACATATCACCATTACTGCACTTACCATGAATGGTATCAAACAAAATCTTAGCGCTCTTCATTCTATTTCCTCTCTTGGAAAATAAAAACAGGGGCTTGCGCCACTGTTTACAATTAATATAGAGATAACTTGTTCTCTGGTACGTGAACGGTAGAGCCATTCAGATACTTTACGAGGACTGTTCCGTTGCTATTGAAGTGCAGAATCTTAACGACACTTACAAGACCAGCAGGACTAGTATAGGTAACATAATCTCCAACAGACAGCTTAAGCATCTTCATCCTCTTCCTCTTCGTCAACATCCTCAATCCACTCATGGTCTTCATTGAGGAACCCGGCTTCTTCCAAATCGTATTTCATATAGAACCAAAGATAATCGTTAATATCAGTCTCGGTGCGGGCTTCGCCCTCTTCATAGAAACACAACTCAGCTTCTTCAATTCGGTTAACGATATAATCGTAAGCCTTTGGATGGTCAATCAGCTCTTCCAGCCAAGTCTTGCCGCCAGACCATGCTTGAAAACGATTAAGTTCACATTCAACAACGTAGCGCATATCTTTCTTCTTTCTCTTGGCTTTCTTTAATAATATTATATAATATTAAAGAGCGTAGGTCAACTAGAAAATAGTAAGGATTTTTGATTCTTTTACCATATCGCAGAAGAGCATAACTGCGAAGTTCTGGACAGGACTTTCACCCATTACACCCTTCTCGCCTAGATATGTGCGGCCAATCTTGCTATATGTAACATCTTTCCCGTTTTGATATTCACAATAAATATCAAAGTAGACAGGTACTTGCTTGCGACCTACCACCGTGAACTTAATACCACGATAGTAAAAAGTGCTCCGCATTTCACCGTTATACTCACCAATCAGCCAGCCTTCATTATATGCGATAGTCTCCAAAGCCGACAAAATATTAGAGATAAGGTTGCAATTCATTAAATCTCCTTAGAGCTTGCGACCACAGAAGGGACAATACTCAATCTCATACGACCAACCGAGCTTATCAACGCCTTTATCGTAATACTCGCCCATAAGATAATAGGCTTTGTCTGTATCCGAATAATGAATATACATACCAACATCAGAATCGGCATTATCATAATCAGTACAGTCAATGCTCTCGCCCCAGCGGGTATTCATCTTGAAATTACAATACTTGCACATACAATCTCCTTTAAAGATAATAAACATCTTCACGCTTGGCAGTATGGAATATTCCGTCTTCATCAACGATAACAAGGCTATCGCAGAATAGAAGAACATCAATGACTACGCCATATACATCGCCGTACTGAGCCTTGTAGAGAACCTTAGAGCCAATCATGTAATTTCCTTTCCTTCTTGGTCTATATATATTATATAATAATATATAGCGAAATGCAAGAACTTTTTAATGCGGCATTAGGAGATTTATAAAGGCACCATAAGGCGAGATAATCCAAGGGATAATGGTGGCAAAGTCTATAACCGCAATACCCGCGAAAGCTGCACTTAGGCCATAGCAGACGTAACTTGTAATTTCGAGAGCTTCATATTTAGTCCTTATATCACTTTTTTGATACTTTGTTAGCGGTAATTTCTCCCAGTCAGAATATTCCTTACTTTTAGCCGTACAAAATCGAGCTACAACCAAAAGAGCAATAGCGAGAATGGCAAGGATGATAACCCTACTAGCGTATGCCGTAATCACATATGAAGCATATGCTGGAATCACGTCTTTCGTGACAGCGCTTACGGCGATTCCAAGCTGATTTGCGATTTCTTTAATAACTTCTGTATTCATTGTTCACATTCTTTCCGATTAATTAAGAATATAATTAATAAAAGAACCATAAGGATAATATACCCAAAGAGCAGTGGATGAAATTGAACAAAACAAAAGAACGAAAAATACTGTTGCACAAAACCCAGCGATAGCACCAATTATAAAATAAAGACTTGAATCGTAGTCTTGATTTAAATCACCATTTCTTTTTTCAATTATGCCCTTTTTAATAAAAAATATCGTTAAAGTTAAAGTCAAAGCGAATAAACACCCAAATAGAATAGCCCCAAAGATATAATTTGCTGTTTCAAACTGTGCAAAGGCTGGAATCACTTCTTTGGTAACTGCATCAACCGTAATACCAAGTTGGTTCGCAATCTCTTGAATAGCTTCTGCGTCCATTATTCACACTCTCCCATCATTGAACGGCCTAAATCGGTGATAACACGACCACGCGGCTGCTTTTGAATATAACACTTAGATAACAGATAAGACTCCTTCTTAATCTGCGCTGCCTTAATATAGATTTGCAACATCTTTTGGACTTTGGGTTGTCCTTTCAAATCTTCAATCTTACACGGGCGAAAACCAAACTCAGAAGCCATATAAAATCCTTTCTGCTTCATTTCTTAAATATATTATATCATTTTATATGACTTGCAGCAAGAAAAAAATAGGGCTATTTCTAGCCCTACCATATTAGTACTTAGGAATTCGTCCATTAAACTTACGCTCGCCGCATTTAGTAAATTTATCACAATCTAAGTAAGAACATATAAAGTTATCTTCTTCATCAAAGATACCGTTATCACTATGAAATACATATACATCGTGCGGCTTCTCGTACTCTTCCCAAGCGTCCATGTTGTAAGCAATGTCATGTGCGAGGAAAAGTGCAATATCTGCATCACTATCTAGAATAGGGATTACCTTCATTCCACGATAGGAATCAACGCCATCTTCAAACCAGTCCATCATAACAAAAAACATATTTACCACTCCACTACTAAAACAAAATGACCATTGCACGGTGTTATATAACAATTATAACCTAAGCTGTGATAATACACGACAATACTGCGGCGAAATTCTACATCCTGCGCACGTTCATCGTCACAAGGAAAAAGTTCGACCTTGCAACGGAACTTCATGCGCTCTGCCGCGGCAATAATCTCTTCATTGATTTTATCTTCTAGCTCTTGTGGAATATCATACTCATATTTATAGAGAGTATCATATACCATTGTGCGAGCATCATTAGCAATCATAAAATACCTTTCTTACCACTTTAACTATAACGTAACATGCTGTCATATCGTTTAGCACAACACATAAAATCTTGCCAAGCGTCATTTGTACGACTTGGATACTTAGGCTCAAACCAAGGACAATTAGGACAAGAAGCACGCAATGGCGCAATACTGCCCGTCTGCCGCATCCATGCACGGCATACGTCTCCATGAATACATGCGGCCATTACTCATGCTCCTTACGATAACGCTCGGCATCTGCCGCAGTCGCTAGAAAATATTCATGCTCATGGCCGGGCCAATTATATTCAACGAAGATACCCATCGAGCGTAGAATGGACTGAGCACCGCGAAGTTGCGTCTCATAACGTTCACGGTTCTCAGAGAAAGCCTTTAGTTCACGTTCAGACTTACTCTTTACAGAAGTGCTGATAATACTGCGCTCAATATCTTTTGTCGTGTTAAACCAGCTTAGAACGCTCTCCTGCTGGTCTTTTGTAAGATAATTATAATGTTCTGGATAATCAAATGTACACATATCTACTCTTTCATCACTGTAATTGTAGACTCACTACCGAGTCTATGTCCTATAATTGCATTATACCCAAGTTTCTGCAAGATTATACATATATCTTCACACTCTTTTTGTGGCATTTCATATACACAATATTCAAAGCCAATAGGCAAGTCAGATGTTTCTTGCTCTTGGATAATATCTAAGATACATTTGAGGTCATATATAGTATCTTTTTCCATAATCATAGTTATAGACTCGCTATCGAGCCATTAACCTTCACCTCTCAGTTTGCGAATGCGATTACGAATGTCGGTAAATACTCTGCGCGTGCAGTAGCGTGCGCTTTCAAAACAACACTTATCACACGAATAGGTTTTACTGCCAGCATAAGCGCAACATGGAGACGCGCCAGATATTCCGTTGTTCAAGTCCTCTTCCAGCTGCTTCCAGCTATCAGTATAAGGCTGTGTAAAATACATTTGTGAAACAAACCTTCTGACACCATTTTTGTACTCGACTGTCCATTTGCTATCGGTAGTTTCACCGCTCAGGTCGTAAGTAAATTTTGCAATATCCCACTGATTTCCATATTCGTCATATAGTGTCTTTGTGTCTAACGGAACCTCTTTACCTTTGGCATCTTTGGGTAGTGTGATTTGAATTGCCATTTAATCTCCTTCTATACAATCATATACTCGTCTACAAGACCCTTAGCCTTGGCGCGAGCAGGCATATAACGTCCAGCCCACATGCGGCGAATGACATCCTCTGGAACACGCTCTACACCACCACGTTTGGCATTTTGCGGCAAAGCGATGTCAAGACCACGATTAAAGTATACAAGGATAATCTTGTCGGCGTTCTTACCGCAATTCTCAACGGTCTTGCGAAGCGACTTCCAAGAGATATGGGTAGCATCTGCAATAACGTTAGTACTGTTGCTCAGATTATCGTTAATCTGAGTATAAAAGTCACGGATAACATCTTTCTCATACTTGAAATAATCCATAGAAGGAAGAAAATCAGGGTCGTTTGCCATATACTCAAAGCGGATATAATCACGCGAAACAATCTTGCTATCAAGTTCGGCGTAATGCTCGTGCGCCCAAAACGACTTGCCGCAACCAGGAATTCCTGCTAGAACATAAAGGTTAGTCATATTTATCTCCTTCTTCTGGCTTAATATCTAATCGTAAAGTCGATGTGCTTTTCTTGCTTTATCATATTCCTGCTTTGGATTATATTCATCTTGGCATTCATGCGTTAAATGCCAAGATTTACATATCTTACATTTATATGGGCGAAGAACTTTAGAACTATTAACAAATACAGTCTTTGCCGCACACAATGCATCATATCGACAGGAATACTTTCTCTTTGATTTACAAGTATCTATGTTTTTATACCTTACATGAACGAAGCGACTACAAAGAAAACTTTTATCGTACAACTTTGTGGTATCTTCAATCATGGGGCGAGTATCATTATAGTATCCACAATCAACTTTGCTGCCATGTTCTTTAATTCTATTTTGACATACGGTACAAATGAAAGTAGGCATTTTATATTCTTTCTCTTGGCCTTTCTTTAAATATATTATATCATTTTGAATTGCTGTCTGTCAATAAAAAAATAGGGTAACTTCTATAAAAGAAGTTACCCTACGTAATGTATGGAGGAAGTGACTGGTTACGCTCCAGATTCCCTACTAAGGAACACATCGCTTTCGAGGCGAGTCCGAACGCTGGTTCGATTCCACTTCCTTATGGCGGCTAACCGAAGTGCTGCCCAGAATACTCAATCAAGAGTACGTTGAGCTTAGCGGCGCTCTGCTTCCTAGTCGTTGCTCATTTCTAGTTCATTTACTCCAAGGGGGGGTTGTTATGAAAGTTGTCTTGTTTGTTGGAGTGGTTGCAAGGGTCCTAGGCTGCCTAGTCGCTGGACTAGTTGATTAGCCAAAAGCAGGATGCGTATTCACGGCGCGCATCCAGAGGGTCTGTTTTTACGGTGTTTCAGCTCACCAATTACTCCGTGAAAGCACTTGCTTATCTCCTAGCAAGAAGGCTTGCTATCCTCTCGAATAGCTATGCGGCGTTGCCTATTCTACCGCAAAAGCTGTTTTCGGCACAACTTCAAAGCCACCGCCAATAGGGGCGTGAATGTATGGCGGGGCAACTGGCATTCGAAGCCAATACTTGAATCACAAGTACGTTCTGATTAGCAGTCAGACCTAACTCCCAGTTAGTTGTCTGCCCCATATAAACAGCATCAGACCTCTCTCTGTCAAGTTTCGCTATGAGGAAGCGCTGCGAGTTATCATTATTCTGTATCTAATGCTGTTTTAAACTAAGTAGGAGCGGCGTAAGAGACTCTAACTCTTACCAAGGGCTTGGAAGGCCCGTATGCTAACATTACACCAACGCCGCGTATAAAGGTGGGCCGTCAGGGGTTCGAACCCTGGACCTTGGGATTAAAAGTCCCCTGCTCTACCAACTGAGCTAACGACCCAAGAAAGGTGTCCACGGGTAGAATTGAACTACCGACACGTAGATTTTCAGTCTACTGCTCTACCTACTGAGCTACATGGACATATTGGCTTCTCTATTATGACTCGAACATAAACTAACGGAACCAAAATCCGTTGTGCTGCCAATTACACCATAGAGAAATTTTCGTGCGCTAGTGGAGATTCGAACTCCAATCTCAAGAACGTCACCTTGCAATTTTGCCAGTTAAACTACTAACACACTACTCACTAGTGGCAATTATTTTAAGGATAATTGCAAAACCTTTTTAATCTAAAGCTAGCTAGGCTTTAGAAGTTGAAAATATAGGGTTAAGCTATTTCCTATATTTTCTATATATCTAGTCGAACGTAAGAGCCGTATTTAACCAATTAAACTACCTCGCGTATATCACGCAAAGGTGGGAGTCGAACCCACATCTGCTCTATGCTTGACTTGATAACTATATTATATAATATTTATGTGCAATTGTCAAGAAAAAAGTTAGAGGTACGAAATGAAAGAGTTGAACTTTCGTCTTCCCGTTATAAGCAGGATGTCCTAACCGTTGTACGAATTTCGCATTACTGTAACCAATTTTAAACTATTGGTGAGACTTAAGCCACCTCTGAACATACCAAAGTTGACCGCACCCACCGCCAATATCATCTTGACCAGCTGGGTCAAATGTCCTTACATTATAACCCTTTTCTAAGAACTTATCCTGAAACTGCTTAATAACATCTAAGTTTCTAAATGCCGCATCTTTCATGGTTTCATCAGATGCGCAAACTACACTAAAAGTAAAATTAAAGATTACAGGAGAAAACAGGTCTGTAAGTTCTTTGAAGTTCTTATCTTCATTATTCGTTCCATCAATGCAATAGTTTAAGAACGGATGCCTACCAGTTTTTTTCCACCAAACAATTCCAGCATCCCTAATCTTTTGAAGATTCATTTTCTTCTTGAATGGAATTAACACATTTCGCTCTGCATCATTGGACTTGTGGATAGAAAATTGCAGGCCGATTTTATCTATCTTTTTAGAAAGAGCAATCATCTTTGCAAAAGTTTCATCATTATCGCATCCAATAGTAGAAAGCAATAATTGAGCATTACTAAACTCTTCGTGAAGAGTGATAATTGCTTTCTCAACTTCTGTCCAATTTAACATAGGCTCGCCCATGCTCATAAACATAAACTGTAACTTTTTACACTTTTCGTTAATGTCATTAATTAAACCTTTATCAGTTAAGACAGTTACAATCTGGTCTACAATTTCATCAGCAGTAAGATTCCTAACAAACTTAGAGCCAGTGCCGCAAAAACGACATCCAACAGGACAACCACTCATAACACTACAGCAAATTACAGTTCTATCATAGTAGCTATTATACTTATATAAAACCGCTTCGGCCACCATATCCTCTTTTGTAAAGACATACTTCCACACATCGCCGGAATTTCCTTCAAAAGTTTTAAAATTCATAACAGCTACTTTCATTTAATAATCTTCGTCAAAATAATAATCTTTAAGCATGGCGGGAATACCGTCAAACAGCTCATGCTCACCAAGAGTCTCTAAAGCAACATCAACCAAGTCGGCATCATACATGTCATAAAGCAGGTCAAGATATGCGTCACGGTCAGATTCACTAATCTCCATTGTATTCCTCTTCGTCATACTCGCCATCATTGCACATCCAATCATTGACGCATACCTTTTCAGGTTCATCTTCAATTAGATGCTTGCGGCAAATGCCTAGATACCAAAGGTCTGTTGACTCATAATATTTGCAATTGCCGCATATATTAGTAGCTTCAACCATTGTTTCTTCTTTCTCTTGGTTTCTTTAACTATATTATAGCATATCTTTTAACCAAAAGTCAAGAAAAATTAAGTATAAAATTCGTTGAAATCATTAAGCCAATCCAAGAAAGCTAAAGATGTAAGTGGAGCCATGTCCCATAACTGCTCAGCACAATAAATGCTAGTATGAGAAGGATTCTTTTCCATAGCATTTACAACAAGCTCATGAAAAACAGCACGGTCAACCTTTTTAAGTTCATCGACAATCTTCTCAATATCTTTCTGCTGACTAAGGTACACAATGAAATCAAGAATCATAGCAGTCATTTTATTAAGATGCATACTACACATTTCACTCATATTTCTGTCTATAAAATTCACGTGCGGCCATTCGTGCTTCACGACATTCAGGAGAAGAATCATTCTTTCCTGTCTGCTGGAAAACATAATCTTCGATAAAATCATAACTATTTATATCAGTGACACTCTTTACAAACTGAGGACAGCATGTAGGCCACCAAGCTCCAATACGGCCAATTCTATAAAAGCAAGAGCCAAACTTCTCATGGCGCTTACCTTTTGAAGTAACATCGCCTAACCAATGAACACATTCGCCGCATGTGTGGTCAGAGTTTACATCACAAAAAAGGAAACAAGACTCGCCGATAGTATCATGGAGCTGGCCTTTGCAGACACAATGAAAGTAACCTTTCTCGCCCCAGCGCTTCTTACCATACTTATGCTGCGGACAATGGCTTAAACCCTCACAAGAGATTTCATATTCTTCTTTAGTCAGACTCATGTTTCTCCAATTTAGGATGAATTGCCCATTCGCCACACCTGTCTCCAGGCGCAGGCGATGGATGAACGGTACGAATCATAAAGTCCATGTCTTGGATTACGTTTGGCGGGAAACGATAGCATGAGCGTCCTCGATAATATTTACAATTATCGCAAATCCTTTGCACCTTATGCTTGACTTCCATGCTTACTCTCCAAGTTCAATCTTCTTCTGCTGGACATCGAGCCAAATGTCGTGGATGTTGACAGGAGTAAGATTATTCGTGTCAACACCTACATGATACGTCCAATCAACAAGGCCTTTGGGAGCCGCATCATGGACATGACCATACAGAATGATATTGGTGCTGTCTCCACGCATTTCCTCGGGACGCTCGTGAATCATAATGAAACTGATGTCGTTATAATCAAGGCAAGATACCTTGTTTTCGATAATCCAGCCGAGCTTTTCCATTTCTGCAATGCGCTTCTTGGTATCATGATTGCCGGGAATCACATGAATCTTGCCGTTGAGACGAGAGCCATATTTAGCTACAGTCTCAAGTGGTCCCATGAAGCAATCACCAAGATGATAGACAGTATCATCAGGAGATACAACGGAATTCCAGTTTTTGACAATAGCTTCATTCATTTCTTTGACCGTATCAAACGGACGCGACTCTGGACAAAACTTGATAATATTCTCATGTTGAAAATGAGTATCAGAAATAACAAAAACACTCATTGAATCTCCTTTCGATTTCTTAAATATATTATAACATAATATATAGCCAATAGTCAACAAAAAAAATAGGGACTCAAAAGAGTCCCTACAAAAATATCAATGTGTGAGGAAAAGTTAGATTCAGACTATTTTAATTGCCCTATGAAGTAACTGAATCTTAATCACGCACATTTGCGCCTATATAGCTCGCACACTATATAGGCGAGAAAGGGGTTTACAAATAATGGCAAGGAAAAAGTGTAAAGAGTGTAGGTGGGGGTTGCCTCTTTCTAATGAAAGCTGCTCTTATTTAAACATATAACGAAGTAACTCTTTACTAATCACTTGCCGCACAAGAGAAAGCGATACGGAAATAGGTGTTTCAGTTTGAGTAATCAACTCAGAATGGAGATTTGAAGTATCTGAAACGTTATCACGTATCGCCTACTTTAATAAAATGAATGCGGAAAAGCCTAAATCAGTGAAATGTGTACCGACACAGAGCAGGAGTCGAACCTGCAAGCGCATTTTTCCAGAATGAAGTAACTGATTTATCATCACGCATTATAGTAAATAAAATAAATGCGGAAAAGTTAGATTCAGTGTCTAATTATTAACATACCAAAATTAATGAAGTAACTGAATCTTAATCACGCATTTAATAAACGTTGGTGCCGCATCTAGGTACCGCCCCTAGCCAGTCTAAGACAGAAGATTTACAAGTGTACGATATACTGATATGTATCAAAATATCCACTGTGGCACTCAGTTATATCAGAATATAACTTTATATGGGATTTATTCGTAATTTTGTTTACTGGTATAGAATACATTAAACCAGTTGTACCATTTAAACAAAATAATAAATCTACAGGATGGTTTGTTACATTATCATATTCTTTTCCATTAGTGCCACCACAACTTCTTAAAGATATAGTATTATCTTTTGACGTTGTACATTTGCATTGTACAGTTTGAAAGACGCCATCTTTTTCAATAATTAAATCATACCACTGTGTATCAGACAAAGGAAGAGAGACAGTATAGCCATTAGAACCATAATATGCAATAGCCACTGACATTCCAGCCCTACCTCTATTTTTATTATTGTCTAATAGCATTTTCCTCCTTTATGCTTCTAGTATGCCTTGTCTTGGGTTCGGGAGTCGGACCCGAATGCCTTGCGGCGCTATTTTTTGAGAATAGTGTGTATGCCAGTTCCACCAACCCAAGATAAGGCATACTAACATGCCTTTAATTTGTCTGTTTCTGAATCCCAAGCTGGTCAAAAAACTCGTCTGGAATAAACTTGTCATCCAAAGGCTGATAATCTTTCCAGATAATCAGAGGATACCAAGTCTTTGACCACTCGGTAAATTCAGCGAATTCATCATTATATCCAAAAGAAACAGCAAAACCAAACCAGCTTGGTTTGACATGCGGGAAAGTCTTTTTGATAATTCCCTCGTTGTCAACAAAATCGCCGATACGACCGCAAATAGTACAAACGTTCCTATAAGCATAAGTCCATGTGCCAGCATACTTATCAAAGTAATTGATAACAATACTCTTATCGTAAGTGTGCTTATGATTAGCTTTCTTCACTGTCTTTTTCTTTTTACGAGCGGGAGCATTGGCCGCATCGTCAGGAATATAAGCATATTTAGTTGCCAATACTTCATTCTTATATAGATACGACATTCAAAGCTCCTTTTCTGCTTTTGGATAAATTGAGTAGCTATCTACTCTGCTGGAATGGTAGGACTCGAACCTACAACAATGCTGGCTGCTTACACATCAGCTTACCAGTTCTTTACTACTTCCTCCAATTCATAATCTTTTGCCCAAGTTACTCCCCTGCTTTGCCCATTCTTTGCAGGAAGAACACGAAGTTTTTTATCTGCTCCGCATTCATCGACAGGAATCAAGTAACATTTTTTATTGAACGAAGTAACAAAATAATCAATTTCATCTTTTGTATATTTATGATGAATTATCTTACCATCTTTACGATTACAGCTTCTTCCACTAAAACTAAAAGAAGCTCCATTGTCATTTGTATGAGAAGTTTTACTTTGAATTCGTAAAAATTTTCCTCCTGCATCAACTACAAAATCATATCTTTCACAATCTCCATATGGAGTTAATACATTGAAACCCAATTTTAAAAAGGCTAACATAGCTTCAAATTCCGTTACGTTGCCTATTTGTTTACTATTCATATTTGTTTCATAAAGCTAGTAAGGTCAGGTAAACAGCCGCAGGCTCTACCATTGAGCTACACTCCAGCAGGGTAGATAAACCACATTTTGTTCTATTGGAGCGGCAAGACTCGAACTTGCGACACGTTGAGTTAACAACATTCTACCAACTGAATTACACTCCAATAGAACGAATTACTTAGATAAAAGGACGTTATGAAGATAACCGTCAGCTTCTTCAAACGTATCAAAGCTCTTGATGATTTCAAAACGAACAACAGAGCAATCAGTGTTGACACGAATCGAATAGATTCCACAAGTCTTTTCACGGCAGATAACGAACTTCTTCATAACTTCCTTCTCTCTCTTGGCTTATATATATTATATCATAATATAAACCAGGAGTCAAGAAAAAATATGCGGAAAAATTGGGGTCAGACTAACAAATGCAGCGTACCGCATTTAAAATATACCATAAAATCTTCACGAAGTAACTGAACCCTCATCACGCATAATAAATAAACTTAATTAGGAAAGAATGACACCCTGCTTTGCCTTGTTAATCTTACGGCGGAGCTTGCGCATGATGCCTACATTTTCTGAGTTCTTGCCCTTACGATTGATAAGCATCTGATAACGCTGTTCCATCGTCTCGATTGACTGTGCCATACTTTCTTACCTTTCTCTTGGTTAAATATATTATATCAAATTATTTAACTATTTGTCAAATAATTTTTTATAACAAAAATTGGTCGCGAGGTGTTTCTGCTGCCGAAACTTAACAGAGCTTATGAGACTCCGTGAGATACTGACCTCCCACCCGCAATTAAAGTAGTAGTTTTCACATCTGCCGAGGTTTGAAAACTACCAAAATATACCAGATTCCTCTTCCCCTAGGCGCTTCTTTTCAAGTATGCGCTGGCCCGCATTGTCTACGGCTACAGAGACGGCATATATAAAATCTTGCAAGCAAGATAATATAATCACGTGGACGGTTTCAAACTGGGAAAACCGCCAACCCTTTAATCTATAATCCCTGCAAAAGACTATAGAAGTCGGGAGACATTTACCTTGCAGCGATAACCTCTCCCCAAGCATTGGATATAACATAATCGCTAGGTGCTATTCTCACCAATTAGACTAACCGCCGCTAACTCGGCCTGTCCGGGAGTCGAACCCGAATCTTCACCATCACGATTTGTTAACTATATTATACAAAATTACTCGGCGTTTGTCAAGTAATTTTTTTTAACTAGGCTGGCTCTGAAAGACTCGAACTTTCATTAATGCGGTCAGAGCGCACTTTCCTATTCCGTTAGAAGAAGAGCCAAAAAGTGGGCAAATTTATATAGCGACTGCCCGAACCGCTAAATTGACTTGGGATATAAGCACAGACGAATTCAAAGTTCGCTCTACTTATCACTTGGAGAGTGTCTAAGATTAGCACTCTATTTTAATAATATATATATTACTAAAATACAACACTAACTTTCTACATATTCCCAATGAAAGCCATACGCTGTTTTGTTAATATTTTCACAAACCTGCTTAATATGCCTTGAAATTCCTTGTATAGATTTATTTGTAGTATAATTGTTATCAAATAACCATTGAGACGCATCGTGCAATGATTGAAAAATTTTATTTTCTTCTATCAGTCGCACTTTTTTAGAATATCTTTCTTTACAAAGAGTATTTGGTCGTAGCATTTCTATGCCACATTGTTTACATGCAAGTCGAACAGTATCAGCGCAACAATGAAAATATTTTGCTACTTTTATTGTATCATGTGTTTGTGAATACATGTTAGCTATTTTTTTATAATCATAAAATGAACAACCGTCTCCACCAATTGTAGCATTGTATCCATTGCGATAAGTATCTAATTTTGTTATCCAATACTTTTCTTTTTCGTCAACTTCATCTGACGAACATTCTTCTAATTGAAAGACATGAAAGTGCTCTACGCCATATTTTTTCATAGCTTTATAAAGAGGTCTGCCTTGTATTTGTTCCTTTTTGCTGTCGCTTAAATGTTGGGCGAATCTTCTCTTGATTGTAAAATTAGTTTTTCCAACATATTTTTTGTTGTTGACATCATTTACAATAACATAAATATAAGACATTTTATCACCCACTTAAATAATGAATGGAGCCAACTTAGGGTGCTGCCCCCTATGCTTCGCTTTACAAGAGCGATGTATTACTGTTATACTAAGCTGGCTTTGCCGATATAATATTTGCTTCTTTCTTTGCGTCCATATCCTTTATTAGCACCTTTATAAGTTGCGGTTAAAGAGTGACAATTTGGACAGATTAAGTCAAGATTAGATTCATCATTATTTCTATAATCACCGTCGATATGTTCAACTTCAAGAGGAACTTTATGAGTATAAGGATTTTCCTCATGCCATCCGCACCGAGAACATTTACCGTCATACTTTTCAAATAGGTATCTTGTTATATAACGAGATATACCATATTCACCTTTTAATCCGGTTTCTAATCCATTTTTCCATCGTTTAATATATTGCGTGTATTTATACTCATTTTGACAATGATTGTCGCAAAACTTATTACGAGAATTTATTTGCTTACCACAATTCAAACAAGTTCCCATAATGCTCTAATCAAAGCTCAGAATGTTAAAAGAAAAATGAGCCTGCAATACTCTAGAAATCTTACAGGCTCTAACACCACTATTACAATATAAAAGTTGCGCAACAAAAATTATAACTTTTTGCCCAGAACTTTTATCTTGTAACTAAAGTTATTATACCATATTGGTATAACGTCTGTCAAGAACTTTTTTAGCTGTCAAACCAATAGACAACAAGAATATCTTGCGGAGTTAGATAATATGCTCCTTCAATGCTACAATAACGCTTAATGTCCTCGATAAAATCGCCAACACTATCTTTAAGCTCATTGTTAGAGGAATGACTTCCGAGCATATCATCAATCGCATACTTAGTAGAACTAATCATATTGTAATGACTGATAATATCAGAAAGCATGACCGCATTATATCCATATGCGCCACCATCTTCCCACTCTTCCCATTCTTTGAGAATCTTTTGCGGCACAAGGTCATCATATGCGAAATACTTGCCAATAGGACAAGCAGATTCATCTACATATACACGACCATTGCCATCCATGAGCCAAGAAAATAACTCATAGTTGCGACCATTGTATGGCTCTGCATAACTATACACGACATTATCATCGTCGTTATCGTAATACTGAGAAAACAACTCTACCGGATAATACTTCTCGCATCCATTCTTCTGAGCATACTCGCTCGTCTTCCTAGCGAGATAAACATGAATATCCTGTCCCATAAAAAGCTCCTTACATCGTATCCCTGTCATACACCTGACAGGAAAGGTTTAAGTCCATAAGATTGGCGTAAATATCACTAAGTCTATTTGCAATATCCGCACGAGTGTTGTTCTTACAAGAGCGACCATTGAGATTCTTAATCTCGTTTTCCAAATCGCTTAATTCAGAGTTGATAGCGTGCTGAACTTCGTACAAATCATCGCCAATAAGACCTTCAACGCCCGTTGCATAGTTCGTATTGTGATAATTGAAAAGCATCATGGACTCTAATTCATCATAGTTGAAGCCGTTCTCTTTCAAGCAAACGTCCAAGTCGCGCTTCGAGTCAATATTGTAATATTTATCTTTGACAAACAAATCCATGATACCTTCCTCTCTCTTTCTTTAACTATATTATATAACTTCTTAAACCTCTTGGCAAGAACTTTTTTTAACTAAATAGCTTTAGCAGACGAGCGAAATCTTGGTCAAGAAGAGACTCATAGGAAGGACGGCTTGTGCGGACAGTCTTTGTATCCTTAGTGTCCTTTTCAATTTCCTCAATCTGCTTCTTGATTTTCTCAGCCTGAGACTTTAGGTCAGCTAGCTTAGCCGCACGCTCTTCGCGCTCCTTCTTAATCTTTTCAGCCTGTTCCTTATCCTTCTTCTGCTTGCGGCCATTGGATACAGTCATAAGCTCGCGCGTAAGAGTGCTAGTTAGCTCATCAATAACCTTCATAGCATCTTTACCGCTAGCTTTATGGTCTAGGTCAAGGCCGTCAGAATCAGTTACATGTACACCAAAGTCTACAACACCATCCTCATTCGTTGTCATAGCTAGATTAAAGTTTAGACCATAAGATTCTGCCATTTACTATTCTCCTTTTAATTCTTTTGTTCCTTTAACTTCGTTAATATTATAACAAATATTTTTCTAGAAGTCAACTATTTTATTGAAAATATTTTAGTACCAACCATGAGACTGCCAGTGTGCGGCCGCATTTTCCCAGCTACCATATCTATTTGACACATATTGTTCAGCAACCCTGTCTTGATTTTCCTGCGACAAGTCTCCATTCAAATAGGAAATATCAAGCTGATATGCGCCATAGTAGCGTCCATTGGTGGCACTATAACTGCCGCCACTTTCTTTAGAAACGATGAAGTCACGCGCTGAACCGTTCCAAGAGTAATCAGCATATGAATAACTTGGAGCGCTATATGAACTAGATTGCTGATTCTGGTAGTTTGCCTGAGCAGCCGCTTTAGCAGCAGCTTCTTGAGCCGCACGTTCTTCTGCTTCTTTCTTCTCTTGGAGTGCTTTCTGTTTCTTATCTGCACCATACTGTTTCCAGCTATCAAGTCGAGCTTTATACTGCTTTAACTCTGTAATAGTGTCGCAAACAGATTGCTTCTCCATAATATCTTGAATCTCTAGAATATCATTCTGTTCAAGATAGTCTCCGTAATTTTGAATAATGTATATGACTTCATCAAACTGTGAGTCTTTCATATTACATTTATCCACTAGCCATGTCTGAGCGTTATCGTACCCATCTTCCTTATATGGAATCATAGCATCAAGTGTAGTTGTGCGGACTGCCGCATTTGTAATTTCGTCATTAACGATGATTGCATCTGCTTCATTCACACAAAAAGCATTTGTCACGCCAGCGAGTGCCACTACGGATAGGCACATAGCCAATGCTTTCGTTTTGTTTTTAATGAATTTCATTCGGATAATTCCTCTTTCTATTCCTATACGACAAGACGATTGCTTAAAAATATATAAAAAATGTGGGCAAAAGATTATAATCATTTGCCCAATTAGTTAATTTGTAAAACGGATTTGCTTCTTTTTTAAGACTTCGCCAAGAGACAGAAAATCTTCACACTTATTACAATGATTTGATAGACGCTTGCAGCAACGGCGTTCGCAGCCAATCTTGCTTGCGGTGAAACTTGGATGAATTGCGTCACAATGAAAGTCCATATCTACATCTTCATTGATTTCGCTCATTTGACCATGCCAATACTTGTTAATAAACCATGCGCGATATAGAACATCAAACTTCGCCCAGTCATACGGCAGGCCGCATTCAAATTCAAAAACATCAAAATATGGATTGATAATATCCATATCTTTTGGCATGAAAATTGGAGCCTTTGGGTTAATACCACGGTCAAGTGTCATTGACGGCACCTGATTTAAAATTAGCCGCATTTGAACGTTATTCTCTTGGCAAATGTCATGTACATTCTTTAGATTATAACATAAATCATCAGCAATATATACATCAGATACACCTAGATTGATAAAAGATTCAAGACAAGAATAAGTTGGAACCTTCATATCTTGATTAAAGAAAAATTTATATGAGTTCTCTTTAAGTTCTGCGGCCTTTGTAATATCTGTTGGCGCTACGCGGATATAAATCTTGTCTGACACCTTATTAATTGACTTGACTGTAGGCATATGAATACCTTCTGGGAATTCAAGATTGATACGAGTATCCTCATACTCCTGCACAAAGTCAATAAGGTCTTCAATTGAATTGCGAGATTTGTAAAAGAGAATGTTAAACTCTTTGACTTCATCATTCAATTCGCCATTCAATTGAAATGGAATTGCCAATTTAATCATATATCATCCTTTCATAATAACCTATTTTATATTATATAACAAAAAGGGCAATTGTCAAGAGACAATCACCCTAAAAATCATTAAAGATATACGGCCAAACGATTCCACAACCATTGCGGCAAATCAGAAGTCTCAACCTCATAAGAATCCAAGAGGTCATAGACAATATCAGCAGAAGCCCGCCCATCATATTCAGTTTCAATAGTCTGGATTACAGCATCGACCTTCTGCTCCATTTCTTCCTCAGAAGCAAGAAGCATCATGGGATTGCCAACAGAATTGTCCATGTGCAGCATTGTTAGTCCTCCATCAAAATGTCGGCAATCTTATACATATCTGCGTAAACTCGCTCTACGAGCACGCCATAGATGTTGTGAATCATATCAATTGCACCATCAAGATAATACCCGGAAATATCATCATGATACCCGGAAATATCATCATGATGCTCAAGATAATAGTTTGCAAGGTGCAGAATAGCAGTGTTATAAGAAGCCATCATATCTTTTCCTCTCTCTTGGCTATACCATAATTATAGCATATGATATAGCCAATCGTCAAGATTAATTTTCAAACCAGTTACGCAACTCGATTACCGAAGGGCAAGTTTCTCGACCTTGCTCGCGGCACTCTTCCACGAACTCAGGAATTGCATCCATAAGACGAGGTTCAAATGCCAGCTTGGTCTTGATATTTTTGATAGTCTCAATATCACGTCCAGTCCAAACCTGCTGCAAAACTCCACGAGCCTGTTTCCAGTTCTTGTACCAAGGGGTCTTATATTTCACCATGAATCCGTCTGCATCCTCGAAGACAAAGCCCTCGATGTATGCACATGCGGCCCACTTGTCAATGAAAGATTCAAACTCCTGCCAGTTAGCAATGACTTTGCTAAGAACCTTGCAATAGAATCCAAAATGTCCAGCTACATCAATAAGGGTATAGTACCCCGCATGGCTATAGTTGAAATCATTGTACACCAAGTCCAAAAGCACGAGGTGAGGATGCGAATACTCAACGATATGCGGGTCATGGATTGGGTCAATGCACTCGAAGACAGCAGTGCAGTCATTCTTGCGCAGATATTCTGCGAATTCCTCCTGCTGTGCAGTGGTCAACGTCTTGTCAAGAACGTCACGGATATATCCTGCGAAATCTCCCTCATTCGTGCTCTTGGATGCGATGAACAGCTTACCGTCCTCGGTCGGGTCGGCAGAAATCATCGCAAGAAATCCGTTAGACTTGACATATGCGCACACAGGAAACACAAGGTTCTCGCGTAGGCTATCCATTTCAGTCTCAGGACGCTCTCCGATGTTGAAGAACTTGTTGTACGAACGTGCAACAACCTTATTATCTTTCACGAAAAGTCCGCGCGCCTTTACATTGATGGAGTCCCATGCTTGGTTGAAAAAGCACCTGTTGGAGAAATTAAAAGACGAGATTCCATTTGCAAGATGCTTCTCGCGCACAAGCGAGCTATTACGCAGCATATCGATTTCGTTCATTTGTCTTCCTCTCTCTTGGTTTAATAATATTATATCATATATATAACTGTGCGGCAAATATTTTTTTCTACAAAAAAAGGGAGAGGAACTAGTCCTCTCCCTTAGTAGCATTTTCTTCAAATTCCATGCGCTCTAACTTTTCCTTACGTTTTGCTTTATACGTATCGTCTTTGCGCTGACGAATTAGCTTTGCTTTATGGGAAAACTTTTCAAAAGTATCATCATCGCTATACTCAAGTTCGTCCCAGTCACGAATTTTCACAATAAATCCTTTCAAAGAAAAATGCTGTCTAATATATAAAATCTCATTAAGAGATATTATATGTGGACTCCCCGGCGAGACTCCAACTCGCATGATTAGGTTTAGAAGACCTGGCTTTATGCACTTAAGTTACGGGGAGATATTTAATAAGTGATGATATAGACCTTGCGGCTAGTGTCGTGATAAATTTGAGTCGCTTCTGCTAAATTGTTGTGTAGTACAGCATCGCCAACAGTCTTTTTAGCTTCATCATCGCCATATGCGAGGATAAAATGCGGAACAATTGCATCATATGTATCACGAATAGGAACGCGCTTACCATTAACGAAATCTACAAGGGTGGTATACTGTTCACACCATACAAATACAAAATTCGGATTGAGCTTTGTAATGTATGAATTCATTTCCTTGTCAGGAATAATAATACAATTCATTACTTAAATCGCTTTCCATAGTAATATGCGTATACAGAAAAAAGAAAAATAGAAACAATTCCTATAATTACAATCAACATGTTATCACCTTAGTAAAGTTCTTGAAAAGCCAAACCATTATCATCTGTGTAATAGATATGGCGAATTCCTTTGTCTCGCAAAGCGTTAAGACATGCGGCGCAAGGAAAACTTCTGCCCATAAAAAGTGGCTTGCCGGGCGAGATACGATAAATATAAATGTTTGCCTTGCTATAATTGATATTTATATCAATACACTTTGGAATATTTAGCAAACAACCCATTTCAGCGTGCAAATAATCATGAATAGGCTTTCCATTATACCTAAAAGTCCTATATTTACGATTATACTTTTTCTGCAAAGGATTGGTCTTGCGACTATTATGACCAGTAGCAAGAACACGTCCCTTGTATGAGATTACCGCCCCGAGTTTGAAAGGTTCATATGTAGATTCCAGTGCCGCCTTTCGCGCCAAATCAAACATCTTCATATCATGCTTACTAAACTCAGCCATTTATTAAATCCTTTCACATCTTATATTATATATAATATCATAATATGTATCCAGTGTCAAGAATTTTATTTCACCAAAGTAAAATTAGGATGATAGCCAATCGACTTGCCGCATAGTGTAAGCAAGTTTACACAATTTGAGATAATACGTTCATACTCTTTAGTGCTATTGGCATTCTCCAATAGAGAAATAGAAGCGGCCATAGAAGTTTTTGCAAACTCTACAGGGCTTAACTCAATATAGATTTTTGCTTCTGGTGATAAATCGTTCCAATTCATATGACCGCATCCTTTCTTAAACTAAATATATTATAGAATAAAATAATTCAAAAGTCAATAATTATTTTTCATCGTATGCGGCAAAAGCATTTAGCATTTTAGTGATAAGAGCGTGCCTTACAACATCTGCTTCTGTCATACGCACTACGCCGATACCAGATACATCTTTTAGACTATTGGCAAGATATTCAAGACCGCTTTCGCCTTTGGAGTCTTGCTGAACCAAGTCTCCGCACAGGACAATCTTAGAATCTTCGCCTAGACGCGTAACTGCGAGCTTTCCTAAAATCATATTCATATTCTCTGCTTCATCCACGAGAAGGAAAGTTTTATATAGAGAACATCCGCGCATATACCCTAGCGGCAGCATTTTGATTTTACCTTTTTCAATATATGAATCAAGTTTCTCACGCCCGAGAACTCGTTCAAATACATCCATCATAGGAAGTGCATATAGTGAAAACTTTTCATCGGCAGTGCCAGGCAGCGCTCCTAAATCTGCTTCGCCTTTTGCTGAAACCATTGGGCGAGAAATGACGATAGTATCTACATTCTTGTTGATAAGCTGAGACAGCGCATAGCATACAGCTGTGTATGTTTTGCTTGCGCCCGGAGGTGCAATAAAAATAGTAATAGCATTGTGTCTCATACTATTAAGGTATTCAAGTTGACCTTCTGTACGTACTTTGATTTCTTTCTTACCATATTTAAGAATAGTGGTAGAAGAATCAGAATTATCAAAGATACCACCATCTGCACTCTGCTTGGCAAGAAGCTGTACTTCGTCTGTACTAATATCATCCTTTGAGCAGGCAATTTCAATCAGCTTTTCAAACACCTCTTGGGCTTGATGGACAGATTTCTCTTTGCCAAAAATTACGATATTATTTTCTTCCTTAGAGCGTCCAAGATTAACACGCAGTGTATCGTCAATTTGCTCTTTTACTGCCATTACATACCTATCTGATGGGCCTAGCACATTGACGGCATCAATACCACGAGGAATAGACACGTTAACTTGGATACTGTTGTTCAATAGAATCCCGCCTTTGATCTAATACTAGCTCCGTATTCTTCTTATATCGCTCATAGTCCTCTTGCGGCACATCGAATACAGTAAAGATACCTGTCTTAATATACACGCCACCCATATTACCGTCACGCTTAATGCGACCGAGCATGTCTTTCCATCCGTCCTCAATCACTTCAACGCGTTGTTTGTCTGGCGCTACGACATATGCAGCAGAATATTTGCGACCTTCTTCTTTGCTTACTTCACCGCTAAGATAAAGATACTGTGGAGTTTTACTAATATCTTCCTCATATGAACGATATATAGAAACCATGTTATCCATGAGGTTTCCTAAAACATAGATTTGAAGGATAGGACGCACATGCTTGTAATCACAAATGACAGTATTGAGCCAATCGTTTAAGGACATGTCCTCGCATTTAAACTCTGCGCCAAAATCGTCCATCAACATAACTTCAAAGTCAAGTTCTTCTTCATCATCTTCGATGTTAAAGTCAATCGCTTCGGAGATATAATATTCAATTTCATCATATGAAATAAGATTATCAAATTGTCCATATAAAGTATATGGAATATCATTTACAATAGTTTGAATCTTGCAATAACGCATATTAACCTTTCATCCTATAGCGTCGAGAGTATTCCATCATGCAACATGCTGCGCTTTGCGCAACATTCAATGAGCGGCAAGAGCCATATTGACGAATATAAATCATTTCATCACACTTGTCAATGATTTCTTTTGGCAGTCCATCACATTCATTTCCATATACAAATGCAGACTTCATTGGAATATCAGCATCATAAATATTCTGCGGATTATACTCTGGAATATTATCTACAGCAAAAATAGTATATCCAAGAGGATGAAGAATCTCAAGAACTTCATCGAAATCATCAGCATGATATACAGTTTCATATCTATGAGTGCTAATTGAACCACGCCTATCCCATTTCTTGCGGCCAACGATATAGACTTCTTTTCCAAGAAACGCATTATTCGCGCGAATACCACTTGCGATATTGATATTATAGTTGACATTCATGAAGATGGAGACAATCGGAAGTCGATTCTTCTGCAAATCTGCTTTAATCTCTTCGTCAGTCCACTGCTTGTATGCGTCAATCACATTACGCTTTGCTGTCTCACAGAATTCAGTGCTGCAACCATATTGAGTAATCATAATATCCTTTACATATTAATTAGAATAGTAAGCATTAAATATCCATAGTTCTTATCAACTTTAATATTGAAAGTAACCACATCTGCCTTTAAAATCGCGTCATGTTGTTCCTTTATCCATTCATTAAATGGAACAGAAGGAGTGCTCATTTCAGGAATGTTATACATAGCAAATGAAATATATAAGTTATTTCGCATATCATTATCAATAGCATCTAACAGACAATAAACATTCATATTTACCACTCAATCAATGAAAGCTGGTCAGTAAGGCGCTGGGACAGTTCATCATCTTCAATATAGAAAATATCTTCCTTGTCATTTACAAGATAATTAGAGATAATCTGCCCAAAACGCTGGTCAGGGTACTGCTCCCACAATATATATAATTTTATTAAGATATTGATTTTTTTAAAATTTAAGTTTTGAATTTTATTTGAATTATTTACCATATAATCAATCTTCCCTTGAACATATTCAGGAGTTAAATATTTTATTTCATCATAATTAAATCTAATTAAAACAATATTATGTTCATGACAATATACGTTCTTCGTATTGTCATTAATTATTTGTCTTTCAAATCTTTGAACGCCACCAAAATGTTTTATTGGTTTAGAATGTTGTTCTCCATCATACTCAATACAACAATTATAATCTGGTAGGTAAAAATCAAATGGTAACTTTTTATTATATACTGTTGATTTACAATCATCAAAACAGTATTGCTGAATATATTTAATATTAGCATTACTTAATATATTAGAAATTATATATTCACCAATAGAATCTTGTTTATCGCAACCACAAGACGTTTTTCTTCCACGAGCTATATTTCCAATATTAGACCTAAAAATTTTACCACATTTAGGACATTTGAAATCACATATTGCTGTTCTATATTTATCTTTACCAATTCTTTTAACTAAAATTATTCCAGAAGGGAAAACATGTCCTTCTTCATAGGTATTTTTTCTACCCATAAAGCCCCTTTCAATTAAAACATATCAAGAAATGCCTTATAGATTTCAAAACGAAACTTTTCGAAACGCGCAGCAAATGCAATATACGAATAGCCGCACATAAAAAGTACATATAGTACAAATAGACAATCTGCCATTACTACTCCCTAGAATTAAACATGAGACATGCTACAGTGTAGCCAAAAAAGAAACCAATAGCAAAACAAATCATTACTTAATCTTGACCTTCCAAATATCATCGTATGTGTATGGAACGTTGTCAAGATTTTTCTGCTGCGGACTTGCTTTAGCACGAATCTTTCGAGTCTCTAAGGCTATATGCTCCATATAGCATTTCCCAGCAATTGCCGCAATCACAAGAACAGTGATGCAGATAATTGTAATAGCATCAATTCCCATTATTCTTCCTTCTCTTGGATTTCATTTAAGTCTATTATATAGCAAAAAAGTCCCAAAGTCAATAGAAACTTTGGGACTAATTTATATTATTTTGTATTGACTACTGGTGTTGACCCTTGCGGCACAACTACAGTATTACCATTCTTTGACATTTCCTTTAAAGCATCAATGTACTCTTGGGTTAGAACATTATCAGTTAGAGACTCGTTGAGAACACGGTTTGCTTCTGCTTCTTTCGTAGCTTCGATAACCTTAGTCTCACCCTTAATCTTTGCAGTTTCCTGCTGGTTTTGAGCCTTGGCTTTCTCTACTTCTGCGGCCTGAGAATCAGCATACGCGTCAGTAATAGACTTAGCATAAGAAATATCCTGAACGCTTACCTGCTCAACAGTAAGACCAATCTTAGACCACTTCTTTTCAAGAGCCTTTTGGACAGCCTTGGTATACTGAGCGCGGTCAGTTAGCATTGTAATGGTATCGAATTGACCAGAAACTTCACGTGCTACAGAACGGAGGTCATTAGCCGCATAATTCTTGGTAAAGTTCTCTTGAGTGCCATATTCAGTGTAAAGATACTCAGCTGTTTTCGGGTCAAGGCTATAGTTAATCTGAATATCAACATTAGCAGAAGAACCTGACTTATCATTTACGGTTACGCAAGGACCTTCAGCAGAACCACCATCATAGGAGTATTCTGTGTCTTTACCGTAAAAGTTGATTAGGTTATTGCGCGTATCAAACGTAATTACATCATTCCAAGGCGTAGTAAAGTGAAAGCCTGCATCTGTAGTAGACCCAGTTAGATTGCCGCCAAGAGAACGAAGAACAACTACTTCACCTACGTCTTGTGAGTAGACACATCCAAGGCCAATAGCAATTAGACCAAGCACGATAACTACCGCTCGTAGCCCTAGTGGAACACGCTCTTCATGTTTATCTTCTTTGAAGAAAGATAGACATACGGCAATTCCTACAACCGTAATGATTACACCAATAATAAAAATAAGAATTTTAAACATTATAACCTTTCATCATAGTTGACTTTAATATTCAATTGTAAGACTAGATTGCTTTTAATTGGTCAATGATTGGCAAGATTTGCATATTGCTTGTGCCGATAGCGTAGTTTTGCTGCTCTGAAATAAATACAATCTTGTCAAACGGTTCATTGTCTTGTGGCGAAACTTTGCATCTATACATTTCTGCAATTTCCTTTTCACTTAGACGATGATATTTATCACGATTCTTATTGCGCGCAACTGCTACATTTTGTGGAGTTTCAACCCAAACGCAAATAACTTCGCAGCCATTGTAATTTACATTGTTGAAAAACTTATCGCGCTCAACGCGATTGATATTGCGGTCATTCGCCACAACGTAACGATGTGATTTTAAGGCAATGTTAACTGCGTTATAAAAGCGCTTGTCAACTGTGTCGGCTTCTTCTGAATTATACATGCGGCAATTATCTCTCTTGATTGCCATACAGTCTTCATGTGAATCTTGAATTGCCTTTGCAAATACAGACTTACCGCTCTGCGTTACACCGCACATTAGAATTAGCGTATGCTTCATTTTTGCCTACCAATAGATAGTATACTTACTAATCGTAATATCAATTCGGTCAACGCCACGGAAATAAGTTACTTGATAGTGTTCATTGCGTGTTACGTCATAGCCAAGAGACTCTTCAAGGGATGCAAATACTTCCTTCTGTGGATTGGTGAAGTCTTTCTCTGCGGCAGGAACGATGCTACCGCTCTGAACGATTTCTTCGTAGAAGTCAGATACATGCGGATAGAAGTCTACACTATTCTTACCATCATTGGCTGCTTTCTCAATATCTTTCATTACAATATTGAAATAATCATATTTTTGAACTTGCTTGAACCGCCCTTCCCTTTTCTTCCTTAGAGCGACATAACGCATGTCACGTGCTTTTTCTGCTGTAATTGGTTCCATGTAATATCCTTTCTTTTATGTGTTGGCTATATTATAAACCATAATCATATTGTATGTCAATACTTTTTTAGAAAGAATTTTAATTAAAAATTTTTCTTGACAAAAGACTTGAAAATCATTATACTTTTAACTGGGTTGTTAAGGGGTTTACCCCTTAAATATATATAAAATAAATTATATTAGTTTATAATATAATTAAATTAGTTTATATATGTATATTGATTTTTATATATATAAGAGATATTATATAATTGTTTTATATATAAGAGATATTATTATAAAGAAATTCCTGTGCTACGCACAGTAATTTCTATTAAAAGAAGAGAATAAAAGAATAAAGAAAAATAAACTACTTTACTACGTAAAGTAGTAAAAAGAAACAGGAAAAAGAGAAGAAAAAAGTTCTTGCGTGCGGCCAAAAATTCATGTATAATGTAGCTATGAAAACAAGAGAAAGGATTTTATAATGTCTCACTTCAATAAGTATGTGCATCTTGAGCGCTCGACTCGTGCAGAAGTCCAGAACTTCATCGGTCGTGACGTAATTTTGCAGCCTAAACTGGATGGTAGCAACGCTTCCATCTGGGTAGATGATGATGGAAATATCGCTTGCGGCAGCCGCAACCGTGAGATTTCTGTTGATAATGATAATGCTGGTTTCACTGAGTACGTCACCAACACTGATGATGTTGAGGTCAAGGAACTAAAGAACTGGTTGCTTGACCATCCTAATTATATCATTTATGGTGAGTGGCTTGGCGGTGTTGATGGCCGCAAGTTTACTGGTACTATCAAGACTTATCTTGAGGGCGGTTTCTTCATTTTTGATATTCTCAATACTGAGGATGGTGAGTATATTGATTATGATGTATGGTATCCAGTAGTCAGCAAGTTCTATCATCGTTGCGTTCCTGTCATTTGCCGCATCAATAACATGACTTGGGATGATGTGAACAAGCATGTTGACGAGTGTACTTACAATCTTCCGAAAGGAACTATCGGAGAGGGCATCGTAATCAAGGCTTATCCTTGCGTGCGCGACCCGTGGGGTAATGTTCAAATTGCCAAGATTGTCCGTGACGAGTGGCATCAGGATAAGTCTAAGAAGAAGCCTGTCTACACGGGCACTGACTCTTTGGAGAAGGAGTTTGTAGAGAAGTATTGCACCGATGCCTTTGTCGAGAAGGAGGTCAATAAGGTTCTTATCGCTCTTGATATGGAGAAAATTGATTGCAAGAACGGCAAGTTCTTCGGCATGGCTATCAATAAGGTTCTTGACGAACTTATGGAAGAGAACTTCTGGGATTTCTTCAAGAAGAAGAAAGCTGCTTCTGTCAAACTGGCCGCAATCAAGGGTCTTACTCAAGCACGAGTACGCGAGTACATTCTTAACAACTAAATAAAATTTTAAGTGGGCTGTCAAATTTTTCTTGACGGCTCACTTTTTATATGTTATAATTATGTCAAAAGAAAAAAGACATTCTCTAGGGAGATTTAATGACACTCGAAGATGCAATCATTCAAGGCCGACCTGAATATAAGACTTTTGATTTGTTTGGTTTGGTAAATCAAGATGGATATACGCATTTTGTATGGCTTGGAAATGTTGACCAAGTATATGATTGCTATCAAGACCAAGAGATAGAAGCAATTAACAATTTTACTAAAGAAATTCGTTTAAAGCATATCATAGAAGAATGGGAGTATTAAATATGTGGATGATTTACGGAAAACGCACCAAGGAACCTTATATTGATAAGCAGTTCCGTATGCTTACAGCAAAAGGTATGCGCACAACTGATTCAAGCAAGGCAATGATGTTTGTCGAGAAGAAGGATGCCGAAGCATTTCTTGAAAAAGTCAAAGCTGGCAAGACTTATTATGACCCTATCTTTGAAATCCGCAAGGCTCGATAATGTGTACATATATTGGCGAAGACTGGGTATATAAAAATCTTGTGCCGCCAATGGATGTTGAACTGAAACATGGACAGCAGTATGATATTCATATTGAATCTGATTCACAGATGATATATGTAAACGGTGTTCCTATAGTCACAAAGCCAGCAGAAGTAAGAGTAGTTTTGCCACCAGAGTATCAAGCATGGATTCCCTACAATCCAGCTAGATTTATAAAAGATTGGCAGCCAAATGGATGATTATACTATCGTTAGCTTGCATTGTCATGAGTGCGATAATGATTCATGTCCATTGTGCCGCATAGGTGAATATGTTCCAGAAGAATCTAGGCAAGGATGCACTAGAAAATTAGACGATGATGCATATGCGGAATATGAGCATATAAATAATGAGATTCTACCCTTTCTTTCTCTTGGTATGTACAAAAATGAGACTGAAAGGGTAGACGAATTTTTAAAATATGTCTATAAAAGATGTTCTATCGGCACAGTTTTAGATGAAAAAGGCAAGGCCATCGGCACTAAAAAGAAAATAATTGACAAATGCAACTCTGAAATGATATAATATAGTGGAACGAAGAAAGGAAACTATATGAATAAATCAGAGATGCTTAATTTTATTGATAATAGGTTTCGTAATTGTAATCCTGAGTTTTTAAAATTGTCTCAGGTATATTTTGAAGATGCCGTTGAAGATACTTTTTATAATTTTATTAAGCAAATTGGCAATACTATTGGTGCTGATTGGGTTAATGGTGGTTGTTCTAAATCTGTATTTCATTTTAAAGAGTTTGACAACTATGTGTTTAAGATTCCTTATATTGGATTTTTTCATATTGAGGATGAAGATAATCAATATTTTAAAGACTGTGCTGAGCAAGAGCGTGTGCCTACGTATTTCTGCTTTGATGATGTAGTCCTTTATAAAAATGCAAATAATGATGGTGCATATCCAGTAGATGCAAATGACTATTGTGCGGTTGAAGAATATATTTATCGTATTGCCCGCAAGTATAATGTTAATCAGATGTTTACTAAGACTGCTTTTTTAGGTTTTATATGCGGCGTTCCGGTGTATGTTTCTTCTTGCGCTGGGAAAACATATAGTCGTAAAAAGAGCAATTGCCGCAAGACGGATAAAATTGCAAAGGCAATGATTGATAAAAGCTGCAAAGAGCACAAAGATAGCTATAGTGAATTTTATACTACAGAGTGTGGCGTTTTCATTGAAACGTATGGTCGAAGGGCAACTCAACGCTTTATTGATTTTCTTTATAAAGAAAAGATTTCAGACTTGCATACTGGCAACTATGGTTATGATGCTCTTGGCAATTTGAAAATTATTGACTACTCTGGTTTCCATGACCTAGATGTTTTTTAAAATTTTACTTGACAAATCATATAAACAGATGTTATAATATAGGAAAGTTTTCCTTCCAAGAGAAAGTGATAAAATATGTCTAAGTTTAATGAAAAGGTTAAGCCCGAGCGTTCTATGTCATACGAGGGCGGCGAGAATTACAAGAAGGATGTACTTGAGGATTGGATGAATTTCCTGTTCTCTAGCAAGATGGACGATGGTTTCTACGATAATTCCGACACGCAGCAGACTCGTTTCATCGAACTTACGAATCTTGTAATTGATAAGCATGGCGCTGAGTTCGCTGGTAAGTGTGCCATGTTTGCACGAAACCAACTTGGTATGCGTAGTGTCTCGCAGCTTGTTGCGGCTATGCTGAATGGTCAGAGCTTTGAGCGCAAGCGCGATTTCTATAAGGCTTTCTGTCATCGTCCTGATGATATGTCTGAGATTTTCGCAGCTGTTGACATGCTTGGTGGCAAGCGTTCTCATTCTATGATTCGTGGTTTTGCAGATTATATGTCTGGTCTTTCTGAGTACAATCTTATGAAGTATCAGATGAATGGCAAGCGCTATAACATGTATGACCTTATCAATATCATTCATCCCAAGAGTGGCATTGTTGATGGTTACATGAATGGTAAGCTAGAAGCTGCTGATACTTGGGAAGTCAATATCTCCACTGGCAAGGATAGTTGGAAGAATATGGTTGAGGATAATCGTCTCGGTTATCTCGCTCTTATCCGTAATCTCAACAACATTCTCGCAGAGGACGTTGACGACGAATGGATTAAGCGTAATCTTGTAGACCAGCTTATTAACGAGGTTTCTATCAAGAAGTCTCTTGTATTTCCTTATCAGATTTATATCGCTTATCGTAATTTAAATGTTCAGAATTTTGCGGTCATCACTGCACTTGATACTGCTTTCCGCATTGCTTGCGGCAACATGCCAAAGTTGGAAGGTAATTCTGTTATCATGCTTGATGTCTCCGGTTCGATGGAAGACCGCTATGGTAATAAGTCCAATCTCACCATCAAGGAAGTTGGCGCTTGCTATGCTGCGGCTCTTTACATTAACGGTAATTGCGACTTTGTAAAGTTCGGCAATCGTGCTAAGTCTGCAACTTTCAAGAAGGCTTGCGGCCCATTCCAAGTAATTCGTGAAATGTGTGAGAACGATAATTGCGGTTATGGAACTGACATTGCTCCTGCTTTCGGTCTTATCAGTGACAAGAAGTACGACCGCATCTTCGTTGTCTCTGATATGCAGGTGATGGCAAGACAGTATACTTATTGGGGAGATAGCACTGACGGTATGTGCAACTATAATAATTATTGTGCTGTACATGGCCGCACAATTCTTTATAGTTTCGACCTCGGCAACTATGCTGACCAAATTGCTAATCCAGGCAATCCCGACGTCCACCTCATGACAGCTCTGAACGATAACGTCTTCAAGATGCTTGAGTATGTAGAGAATGGCGGCAAGTTATACGACTACATCAACGATAACTACCACTTCTAATTTTCTTTCTTTTGGTAAAGGCACTCTCGTGGGTGCCTTTTTTTGTATTGACACTGGTAAATAAATCTGTTATAATACATATATAGAGAAAGGAAATAGAAATGGCAGAAAATGTAAATAAGATTCAGAATAGGGTTGAAGAGCATCTTGGCGCTATTATTGCCACAGGCAAGTATTGGCAGTATCCGTATCTTGTATGCGCAGCCAATGGTTCCATGAATTATAATCTATGGGACGAAGAATCTGATGTTGATACAAAGTTGCTTATGATTCCAACAGCATATGATTTGTTCTTGGATAAGAAGCATCTTAATAAAGTCGAGATTATGGACAATGACGAGCATTGTACAGTTAAAGATTTTCGAGACTATTTTAAGATTCTCCATAAGGCAAATATTAACTTCTTGGAAATTCTTTGCACTGAGTATTATGTTGTTAATCCTAAGTATAAGATTTACTGGGAATATCTTCGTAAACATTGTGATGATATTGCCAATCTTAATCCGCAGAAATTAATTTTTTCTTCTCTTGGAATGGCTATGGAAAAGGCAAAGAAGATTTGCCATGATTCTCCTGCAAACCATGAACTGATTGAAAAGTATGGGTATGTGGCGAAGGAATTGCAACATATCATGCGACTGTATCTGTTTGTCAAGCGTTATCTTATTGATGGAGCGTCATTCTCAGAAGCTATCTGGATTGATGAACGTAATTCTTTAGGTAAAGAGAACCTATATCGTGATGAAATGATGGCTATTAAACGTTATGGTATTATATATTCGTCAGAAGATGCAAAGGCAAAGGCAGAACACTATGTAATGAAAATGGACGAGCTTATTGAGAATAATTCTAAGTTTATTCCTGAGCCGTCTAAGGATGCGGTAGATGCACTTGAATCAACTCAGTTTGCTATCATGAATTCTTATATGTCCGCAGCCTATAATAAACGATAAGGAGAAAACAAATGGCGCATTGTCAGCTTACAGATTGCTATTGGAATGAGGAAACTAAGGTAGCATCGGTTACTATTGCTTCACAGTGGGGTAAATTCGTTGAATACGCTAAGCCGCATGATGAAGATATGGACGTTGCTAATAAGTGGATTGGTTGGAGCATTGCCGAATACAAGTGCCGCATGAAGCTACAGCAGAAGCGTGCGGCAGCTATGCGTGAACGTTATAATGGTCTTGTGGCTTATGAGGACCAACTTTGGTATTCATTTAAGTATAATGATGCACTTCGCTATGCTAAAAAGGATTGGTATGATGCTCGTGACAAGTATCATGCTTTAAAGAATAATTTCCGCACGTTCTGCAAAGACCAAGTGGAAAGCCGTAGAAAGTTCTTAGAGGACTTAGAGAAAAAGGGACTGTAGTTTATGATGGGTGTCGATTGCTATAATCGGCATCCATTTTTTGTTGACAACTGAAAATGAAAATGATATAATATCTATAAAAGAAAGGAGGACTTTTGAGTAAAATTAAAACTGTAAAAGGTTCCTATATAGAAGATATTACAGGCCAAACTTTTAACAGACTAACAGTCATTGGATTAACTGATAAACAAAATAGTGATAATCGTTGGTTTTGGAAATGTCAATGCTCTTGTGAAAAACATAGTATTGTATATACTTCTATGCACCACCTTAAGTCTGGAAATACAAAATCTTGTGGATGTTTAAAATCTGAAAAGTGTGCCCAAAGAAATCATGACAATACTTTAGATTTAACAAATACAAAGATTGGTATGTTAACGCCAATTAAATTGCTTGAAACTCCAGATGGAGAACAAAAAAGATGGCTATGTAAATGTGATTGTGGAAATTATGTTGAAGTTTTATTAGGAGAACTTCGTAGAGATAATTATGGCAATGATTCAAGACACTCACAGTTAAGTTGTGGATGTATGAAAAGGTCTGCTGGCGAAGAATTGATTATACAATATCTTGATAAACATAATATTAAATATGAACCAGAAAAATATTTTTCTGGTTGTATTAATCCTAAAACAAACGGTCGTTTGCGTTTTGATTTTTATCTTCCAGATTATAATTTATGCATCGAATTTGATGGTGAACAACATTTTAAAACTGGTAAATGGGCTTGGACAAAAGAAATTAAAGCGGAGGACATTCATTATAGAGATAATTTAAAAAATCAATTTTGTGAAGACAACAATATTAACCTATTAAGAATTCCATATACTGATTATGGCAAACTAAATAAAAATGATGATTATTTAATGAGGAAAATTAATGAAGCAACATCGTGAAATTGAATCCTTATCTCCATTAGAGCATGTAAGATTACGTAGTGATGTATATGCGGGAGACTGCTCTGATGCAACTCAATTGATTATTGAGATTTTAGGTAATTCTATTGATGAATATAATATTGGATATGGCAAAGAAATTATCGTTAAAGTTGATAATATAAATCATATCTATTCAGTAGAAGATTACGGTCGAGGTTTCCCTGTCAATGAGCTTAGGGAAGATGGTGAAACCACTCTTCAAGCTAGTTTTGACGTTCTAAATACCAGTGGTAAGTTTAGGAATGATGGCAGCTATGCTGGTGTAAGTCTTGGCAAAAATGGCCAGGGTGGTAAACTCACCAACTTTCTTTCACATTCTATGGAAGTATATAGTTGTCGCAATCATAATTATGAATTTGTTCAGTTCAAAGAGGGTGTTTTTCAAGAGAGAAAGTTAGGTAAAAGTACAAAAGAACATGGCACGACTGTTACTTTCAATCCTAGTGAAGAGTTTTTCGATTCTCCTGCTATCAATGAATCTAAAGTAAAACAGTTTTGCAATGAAATTACTTGTTTATGCCACGGTCTAATCATTGATTATAATGGTCAAAAGATTTTTCATGAAAATGGAATCGCAGATTTATTGAGCAGTCAAGTTAAAGATAATATTGAGATTGTTTCAAATCGTTTCATTGAAGAGTTTACCTATGGTAAACAAGGCATGAGCGTTGGACTAACGTATACTAGCTCTTCTTCTTCAAGTATTATTTCATACGTCAATTGCGGTTTAACTAGTGCTGGCCCACATATAGCTTCTATGAAGTCTACAATTACCCGTATTCTAAATAAGTGGGCTAAAGAGAATAATCTTCTGGGTGATAAAGATAAAAATCTAGATGGTGTTTCTTTACAAGAAGGTTTAATTTTAGTTTCTAATATTACTGCAGAGAATGTAAAATATGAAGCGCAAGTAAAAAGTACAGTTACTAAAATTGATACTGATTTCACTTCTATTTTTGGACAAAAGTTGGAAGTATGGCTAGATAGCAACCCAGAAGATGCAAAGGCTATTCTTGATAAAGCCATCCTTGCGCGAAAGGCCGCAGAAGCAGCTAAACGTGCGCGTGCGGCAGTTAAGAATAACAAGAAGCGTGGCAGTAACTTTTTGAAAATGCCAACAAGTCTATCTGATTGTTGGTCAAAAGACCGTTCTATTTGTGAGTTGTACTTAACAGAAGGTCGAAGCGCATCTTCAAACATGGTTGCTGGTCGAGATTCTAAATTCCAAGCTGTTTATGGAGTTCGAGGAAAAATGCTTTCTGTGCTAAAAGTAAAGCAAGAAAGTATTATTAAAAATCAAGAAATCAATAATTTGATTCAAGCTCTTGGTTTAGAGTTTAATCCTAAAACCGCAAAATGTATTTATGATAAATCTAAACTAAGATACAATAAAATTATTACTGCTACGGATGCTAAATAAAATTGGCTGTGTAATATTTTTCTATTAATCAATAGGGTGCTTATTTTCTTGACAAAACATTATAATCATAGTATGATGGATTTCATATTAGATATGAACGGGAATCAAGTTAATAGGCGCTAACGGGGAAACCTAAATTATATATTTATAACATGGCAATCCCGTGACAAATTTTGTAAATCTAGCGCCTTTCAAAGATACAGAAAGGTGTAAAACATGATAGGTATTTATAAGATAGTTAACAACATAAATGGTAAGTTTTATGTTGGACAAAGCAACGACATAGATAGACGATTTGTTGAACATTGCTCTCCAAGCAGATACAAGCGAAGTAATATTCCTGTTGACTGGGCAATACATAAATATGGAAAAGAAAACTTTTCTTTGATTATTCTTCAAGAATGTTCTATAGAAGAATTAAATGAATTAGAAACATATTGGATTGACAAAACCAATGCTATAGAAGAAGGATATAATTGCAACAGTGGTGGAGATTGCGGATCTCGTGGAGAAGGAAACCCAAGAGCTAAATTATCTGCATCTGATGTAATATTTATTCGCAAGTGCTATAATGAAAGACTTATTACACAAAAAGAAGCGTATGAGTCAGTAAGAGATAAGATTACTTTTGGTAGTTTTAGAGCAGTATGGCAAGGTAAAACTTGGTCTGATATTATGCCAGAGGTATATACAAAGGAAAATAAGAATTATTACCAAAAAAAGGCTGGAATAAAAGTTACTTCTAAACTAACAGAAGAGCAAATAATATCTGCTAGGGAAAAATATGCCGCAGGAGCGCAAGCAAAAGAACTTTATGAAGACTATAAAGAAATTATTACTTATGAAGCGTTTCAAAAGATGTTGTGTGGAATGTCAAATAAACATTTACCATATTTTCATAAAAAAACAAATAAATGGATTTTTCCAGGTGAACAGCCAAAAAAGAACGCCAATAGAGTAAATAATAATTCTGGTAGATATACTACTAACGCATATTCTAATGAAGAAGTGCTTGAATTTAGAAAACAATATGTTTCAAAAAGTTATAAAGAAGTTTATGAAAATAGCGATAAACGTATTTGCAGAGATTCTTTTCAAAAAATGCTAACTGGAAGAACTTATACTAACGTACCTATTTATTCTAAAAAAACTCATGAATGGATTTACAAATAAAGTTGTATCGACTATCGCCGGAGCGGGCGAGTAAAACTATTATTGATACATAGTTTGAAATAATATCTTGTATTTTAATACAATAAGAGATAGTCAGGGCTTATAGAAATATAAGAATAACTGGATTTTGATGGTTTCGCAATCGAAAACTTAATGCTTAATATCTTTTGGTATATTTGTCCAGAACTTATTTTAAACGGTCATGTGTATAGTTCTGAACCTCCACTTTTCCGAGTAATTACGAAGAAAAATGATTATGTATATCTAAAAGACGATGTAGCATTACAACAATATAAACAAAAGCATCCTAATAATGTTAAAGCAATTACTAGGATGAAAGGCTTGGGTGAGCAGGATGCGGACGAATTATCATATTGTCTATTAGACCCATCTACTCGAAACATCAGTCTACTAACCGTTGAAGATGTTGAAAAAGCAAATAATATGTTCAATGATTTATATGGTAAAAAGGTTGAGCCGAGAGTAGAGTTTTTAAATAAACACTTGGAGGAAGCAAATATTGGATAAATCAAATCTTATTGAAGTTGTTCAACAGAATTTTATTGACAGCTCATATGATGTAAATTGTAACAGGGCTTTTCCAAATGTTAAAGATGGATTAAAGCCGGGCCAAAGATGTATTCTATGGGAAATGTATACAAAAAAATATACTGGCGATAAACCGCACGTTAAATCTGCTAAAATTGCAGGGAGCGTAGCGGCGCTGTACTGGCCGCACGGCACCCAAGCAATCTACGAAACTTTTGCTCGTATGTCTCAGCCTTTTACCAACAATGTACCAGAGGTTGATTTTCATGGAGCGAATGGTAATGTAATCTTGGGTGGAGATGCAATTGCTGCGGACCGTTATACAGAAGCACGTCTTTCTAAAATTACAGAAGAGTTCATGTTGAATGGAATTGAAAAGAATACAGTTCCAATGGTTCTGAACTTTAGCGAAGACGAGTATATGCCAGTAGTATTGCCGTCATATTTCCCTAGACTTCTAGTTAATGGCGCTCAGGGCATCGGCGTTTCGATTGCCAATAATTGGTTGCCGCATAACCTTAAAGAAACAATTAACTTAATTGGCAAGTATGTTAAAACAGGAAAGTTTGAAGCAGATGAATACTATCCTGATTTTCCTACTGGTTGTACAATTATTAATAAAGACGAATTATTTTCAATTAATGAAACTGGAAAAGGTAAAGTAATTGTAGAAGCCACATATAACATTGATGGTAATGAAATTATTTTTACTGAAATGCCTTATCAAGTATATATAGAACCTTTAATTGTAAAAATTAAAGAACTAATTGAATCAGAAGATTTAATTGGTATTAAAGATGTATATAACAAGAGTGACAAAAATGGCATAGCTTTAGTTGTTGAATGTCAAAGAGGATATGCGGCAGAAAAAGTATTGCAGCAGCTATTTCAAGCGACTCCTTTAAGGTCACAATATAATGTTAATCAGAATGGAATTATCAGTAAAACACCAGTGCTTTTAAATCTACAACAAACTGTAGACGAATATCTGTTTCATTGTTTTGAATGTTTGAAACGTGAAACTGAATATGATAAGAATCTCGCGGCACAAAGGAAAGAGATTCTAGAAGGATTAAAGTTTGCTTTAACAAACATTGATAAAATTATTGAAATTATTCGTGGCTCAAATGATAAAGCAAGTGCGGCAAATGAACTTAAAAAAGAGTTTGAATTTACAGATAGACAAACTAAATCAATTCTTTCAATGCCACTAATGAAATTAACTAAGTTGGATACTCAATCAATTGAAAAAGAGCTGGCAGAAAAGAATGAAATCATTGCAAAGTGTGATTTAATCTTAAATAATAAAAAGGAACTTGATAAAGTATTCTTAGCAAAACTCAAAGATATGGGCAGGAAATATAGCACCCCGCGCCGTACAAAAGTAGTTCAAAAAGAAATTACAAAAACGAAAAAAGCAAAGTCTTCTGCGCCAAAAGAGAATAGGAATTTTGTTATTGCATTTAATCCTCTTGGTTATCTGCAAAAAGTCTCACCTTCTAAGTACAAGAGTGACGGTAGCCTTGCATTTACTGTATCTGAGGATAGAAAAGTAGCTCTATTTTCGAACAAGGGGCGATTCTTTAGGATTGCTCTTTCAGATATTAAAGAATGCGGTTCAAAAGATAAGGGTACAGCTATCGGTGCAATCATCAATCTTGATAATGACGAAAAGATTATCACAATTCATAATGATGTATTCGTAGATAAGCCTTATATGTTTTTTGTTACAGAGGACGGCAAAGTTAAGAAGTGTGAAGGTAAACAGTTCGCTGGTGGCACTCGTAATGTTAAAGGTTCTGTAGCCTTTAAGACCGACAGCAAAATTGTCAGCATCCAAGAGACAAATGGATGTGTTGTAACATTAACCTCAACCAAGAGACAAATTAGTTTCATGGCTGATAGTGTGCGGGCAAGTAGTATTCGTTCTGGCGGCATGTGCGGTATTAAGTTAGACGATGATGATAGAATTGTATCTATGACAATTACTGAACCGCAGAATTTTACAGGTAAAATTGCAAATAAGGGTGGACGAGGGGTTATTCTTTAGTCTGCCCTTTTCTTTCTATTGGAGGAATATGTCTCTAAATATTTATTCGCCAATGCTGGTTGGCAAAGCTCCCAAGAACTACGAGGATATGTTTAAAAATACACCAATCATCGGCACTATTAAGAAAGATGGATATTGGTCACAGTTAATTAAAGACAACAACGAGGTTCATCTTTATAGTCGCACAGTCTCTAAAAAGACTGGCTATTATAGCGACAATATTGATAAAGTGCCGCATATTAAAGATTGGGCTATGAATGAACTTCCTAATGGTACGTGCATCATCGGTGAGGTTTATTATCCTAATGGCACATCTAAGAATGTAACATCAGTTTTGGGTGCTTTACCAGAGAAAGCCATTGAGCGTCAGAAAGGTGAGTACGGCAAGATTCATTTTTATATGCACGATATTCTTGCATATAGCGGCGAAGATTATGTTATGAATAATATGACATATGATTATCGTTATAGTAATCTTTGTGAACATATTGATATTGCCACTCCTTTAATTCCAGAACTTGAAGTAGCACGATGCTACGATAACGCTTATCTAGACTTAGATAAAGTTACAATTGATAAACTTGCCGCAGGCGAAGAAGGTATGGTATTTCGTGTAGAGAATGGTTTATACGCACCAGGCAAGCGACAGCCAAAAGTCATGTTCAAAATTAAACAAGCACAGAATGATATTGATTTTGTGATTACAGAGGTTCTACCACCAGAATATCTTTATACTGGTAAAGAATCTGAGACTTGGGAATATAAAGATAAAGAAGGTAATCTAATCACGAAAGCTGCATATTATGGTTGGGCTGGTGCTTTACGTCTTGGCGCATATGATAAGGCAGGAAATCTTGTGTCTATTGGTCGTGTATCTTCTGGCCTTACAGATAATCTTAAAGCTGACCTTGCGGCCAATCCTGAAAAGTATATTGGAACAGTCGTAGAGGTAAATTGCATGAGTCTTGATAAGGAGAATAAAACTTTCCGGCATCCTTATCTATCTAGGCTTCGTCCAGACAAACCAGCACAGGACTGTAAGCTAGAAGAAATTTTTAGCTAATGCTTGACTTCTAGAATATTTTATGTTATTATATATATGAAATATAAAATGAAAGTAAAGGAGTTATATGATTACGATTACTAAGCCAGTATTTTCAGACAATGCTAAAAAGGTTCTAAAACACTTACAGGAGAATCAGGGCAAGGATGAAACTTTTAAGGACATTGCAAAGGCCGTTCATCTAACTGATAAGGCTACCAATTGCATTATCACCTCATCGCTTGTTCGCAAGGGGTATGCAGTTCGTGAACTACAGCCTGATGGTGGCACTAACTTTATTCGCCTTACCGATGAAGGTATGAAAGTTGACCCTGAAATCACCGTAACATACACCAAGTAATATGGTTCTCGAATTTATTATAGCTGTTGTCTGTGCTATTACATTTATCGTATGCGGTTATAGTGTAGGCGTTATAGCTGGCAGAAAAGAAACATGTGATATAGTCGAAGAGAACAACAAAGAAGTTCTTATTGCGCGAGAGCATATTGAATATCAAATTCAAAATGAAAAGGCACATTTAAAATCTCTCCAAGAGAATGTGGAACAGCAGAAGCAGAGTTTTGAAGACTTTAAAAAAGTTGAAAAAGAGAATATCATGAATAACCTTCGTGATTTTCAAGCTCAAGTTGACGAAGACAAAGCTGAATATATTGAGCAGATTCAAATTCTTCAAAGCTCACTTGACAAGCTACAGCGCCAAAAGGCTGCGACAATTGAAGCGTTTCAACGTGAACAGGCGGTTCAAGATTCTAAAGATGATTATCGTATCATTATCGAAGATAGTGACAAAGCAGATATTGATATTCTAAATTCGTTTAAGAACCGCCTTTCTAATCCAGAAATTCTTTCAAAGCTAATATGGTCAACGTATTTCCAAAAGAAAGCAAAGGCTTTATTCGTCAATATCGTTGGTACTGAAAAGACTTGCGGTATTTATAAGATTACAGATATAAATGATACAAAGTGCTATATAGGTCAATCTGTAGATATTGCAAATCGTTTTACGCAGCATTGCCGTTGCGGATGCGGTATAAAAACTCCTAAAGATAATAAACTATATGCGGCGATGCTTAAAGAAGGTTTAGACCAATTCACATTTGAGGTTGTAGAACTTTGCCCGCAAGAAGAATTAAATGAAAAAGAAAAATATTATATTGATGTATATAATTCAGTTAACTATGGTTTTAATTCACAGGATGGTGTAAATGGGAAAGACTGAGATTACATCAGAACATGGTATAGAACAAACGCATAAAAAATATAAATATAATGTAGGAGATAAATTAGGCCCATATGAAACAGAACTTTTGCAAAGATTTGAAAATCAAAAAGGAATTTTTAAATGTTCTTTTTGTGGACAAAAATTTGAAGCATCTGTTAATAATGTAGCTAGAGGAAGCAAAAAGTCTTGTGGTTGCCAAAATAAGCATTATAAGCCTGGCGAAAAACTTGGTCCAAATAACACAGAACTTATTGAATATACATATGTTGATAAACATAGAAAGTGGCATGGCAAGTTTGTTTGTTCTGAATGCGGCAAAATTTTTGAATCTGATATTTGTGGCGTAATAAAAGGAAATGCGCGCTCATGCGGCTGTTTAAAAGATAAAAATTTTTATCATAATATTCATTCATATTCTTATAAAGAATTAACTGGACAAAAGTCTGGTACTTGGACGGCACTACGAAGGACAAATAGACAAAGTAAAAATCATACTTGGTACTGGGAATGTGTTTGTGAAAATGGTCACCATAAAGAAATTTTGTCATCGAGTTTTGGTAAGACTCTAACATGCTCTGAATGTAATTTAGGTTCTTATGGTGAACGAGTAATTAGAGAAAATCTTGAGCAATTAGATATTCGGTTTGAAACGCAATATTCTTTTGTTGATTGTTGTTATGTACATCCTTTGCTTTTCGATTTTTACCTTCCAGATTATAATTGCTGCATTGAATATGATGGCGAGCAGCATTTTGAAGAAACTCACTTTTTCAATCACGATAGTTTAGATAAACGGAAAGAAAGAGATAATATAAAAAACCAGTATTGCTCTAATCATAATATCAGGCTTATAAGAATTCCTTATTGGGATAAAGTAAAAATCAATGAAGAATATATTAAGGAGCTATTAACTAATGAGTAACCATATTACTATTATGGACGAGACTTCAAAAAACCCAGTATCATTAATTGGTAGAATGACTGGTTTATGTTATGGGTCTGACACTAGTGATGATGCAAAGAATTATAAGCGTGGATTACAATGCTTGAAAGATGGACATTATCGTTGTCTTGAATACCCGCAGGTGTATATGCAAATTTCTGGTATTTCTGCAAGAACGGCACGCCAACTTTATACACATATCGGCGGAGCGCCTACACGTCTACAGGCAAGTACGCGTTATATTAAGTATCAAGATTTTGATTATGTAGTTCCTCCAAAAATCGCGGCAAATGAAGATGCGAAGCAAATGTACGATTCTTGTATGAAAGCTATTGCTGAAGCTACTACTTATATGCAAAAGGAATGTGGAATTCCGCAGGAAGATGCAAATATGGTTCTTCCTCTTGGAATGGCAACTACTGTCAGTTGTCGCTTCAATAGCCGCACACTTATGACTATGGCTGAACAACGTCTATGTACTCGTGCCTATTGGGAATTTAGGCAGCTGATGAAGGATATAATTGAAGCGTTATCTGAGTATTCTGATGAATGGAAAACTATTTGTGATTTATTCTTTAAGTGTAAATGTGACAAAGCTGGTTATTGTCTAGAGCATAAGTCATGTGGAAAATACCCCAAAAAAGTTATTGACTAAGAATTAAAAATATGTTATAATATGTGATATAAGATTGAAAGAAAAATTAGAAAGGAAAATGAATGTTCCAGAAGACAAACAATTCATGCCATATCGAGGGATACGTATTTTCAACTGACCGCCTTGCACAGCGTGTCTCTAAAAAGACAGGCACTCCATTTATTAACGGTACAGTGAACATTGCGACTGATGATAAGGGCCTTAACGTTGTTCCTGTATTTTTCCGTTATGTTACTGAGACTTTTAAGAGCGGCAAGCCTAATCCAGCATGGGAGATTCTAACTGCTCTTATCGACCATGAGGGTTCAGATACTTTTGAAGCTGTAGGTACTTCCGCTCTCAAGGTTCGTATTGACGGCTCTGTCGGCACAAATGATTTTGTATCTCGTGATGGTGAAGTTGTTTCTCCTAAGCGTGTCGAAGGTCAGTTTATGCACGTCATGACTAATGAGATTTCTGAGAATCCCGCAACCTTTGATGTCGATATGCTGATTGCAAATGCGGCTGAGCAGGAAGTTGAAGAGGGCGATGATTTCGTCAAGCTACGCGGTTATGTCTTTGATTATCGTGGTGACGTTCTCCCCGTTGATGTTAATGTTCGTTCCAAGGGCGGTATGGACTACTTCATTGACCAAGATATTTCCAATAAGAATCCTCTTCTAACTCATATTAAGGGTTCCATTGTATCTCAGGCTATTACGACTGAGAAGACTGAGGAATCTGCATTTGGCGACCCAGTAGTTCACAAGGTTGTTCGTCATGTTCGTTCTTGGGATGTTACTTGGGCTGCGGTCGAACCTTATGAGTGGGATGATGAATCTACTATCACTAAGAAGGAGTTCAAGCAGAAGCTAAACGAGCGTGAAGAGCGTATGGCAGAAGTTAAGCGTAATCATGACGAGTATCAGGCTAGTCGTAACGGTGGTCAGAACTTTGCGGCAGCAAAGGTAGTCGCAAAGGTTGAAGCCCCAGCGGATGAAAACGAAGATGATGATGACGATGATTGGCCCTTCTAGTCAAGTATCAGACAATTAAATAGATAGGGGAGAGATTAAGTCCTCTCCCCTATAAGATAGAAAAGGATTTAAAATGGAATTTAATTTTACGCCATGTGCGGTCCTGCTGCCAAGTGCTCGGAGTGCGCCGCAAGATAGCGAATAAGTTGCGTAAAGCCGGTGAATGGATGACTGAGAAATACATCGGAAAAGCCAGGCACTACAAGCACAACAACGACTTGTTCTGGAAGTATAGAGACATCGTACTTGACGATAATGGCAATCCTGTTACGGACGATAACGGCAGACTTGTATGGCTCCTGCTCAGATGGAAGGGTTGCGACAATGCTGCATGGTGGACGGAAGGGTACAAGGATTGCAAGCTGTGCCGCGATGAAGGCAAGACGTACCGCATCGACTTTACCAACTGCAACGTCTATGAGGTCGTAAGCGAATGAGCTGTGGAGCGAAGGTGGTAAGCAAATGCTAACAGCGGATGAAGTCAAGTTCCTAAAGGAGCTTCAAGACAAATTGAATACGCAAGAGACGTTTTGTCAAGCGGACCCACGTTTCTGGGTAGTTGAGCAGGATCGCTGGTACACATGCCCAAAGGGCTACGAAGACCGCGTTGTTGTCGTAGACAACGAAGGGTGTGACACAATGACTCTTGGGCAGGGCGTGAAAGCAGCATTTTCTAGCATCCAAGCGAAGTTTAGCAGCGAGGACGCAACTGAGTGGCTAAGCAATTGGGGACATAGCACTTGCCGCCGAGACAATGTTATTTATCTAAATCGTATTTAATAGTAGATAGCAAAAGATTAAACCAAGAGAGAAAAGAGAAAGCAATATATGTCAATTGATATTTTTAATATTGAACCTCACAAAGTTAGTCGTTCGCTAGAGGGCTATACAATCATGTTTTACGGTGAACCTAAGACTGGAAAAACATCAACAGCAGCCAAATTTCCAAAAGCCTTACTATTAGGTTTTGAAGTTGGCTATCTAGCAATTGGCGGCGTAAAACCGCAACCTATTAACAAATGGTCTGAATTTAAACAGGTTCTAAAGCAGCTAAAAGACCCGAAAGCTCATAAGCTATACAGCAATATTATTATTGATACTGCTGACATTGCTTATGACCTTTGTGAAAAGTACATCTGCAATCAGGCTGGAGTCTCGGCTGTGAATGAGCTACCTTATGGTCAGGGGTGGTCTAAAACTAGTAAAGAGTTCGATGAATGTCTTCGTTCCATTCCTCAGATGGGCTATGGTCTAGTAATGATTTCACATAGTCAAGACAAGACTTTTACTGATGAAAATGGTAGTGAATATAACCAGATTGTTCCTACTCTTGGCAATCGTCCGCGTCTAATCGTTGACCGAATGAGTGACGTTATCGGTTACGCCCATCCAGTAGAAGAGGAAGATGGCCGCACTCATACTGTTCTGTATATGCGCGGAACCCCTCGATTCGTAGCTGGTTCTCGATTTAAGTATACGCCTGATTCTATTGACTTCACCTATGACAATCTTGTCAAGGCTATTGGTGATGCAATTGATAAGCAGGCAGAGGAAGATGCTGGAAAATTCGTGACTGATGCACGCACTACTGCTTATGACATTAATGATGGACCTGACTTTGAAGCTATGAAGAATGAGTTCAAAGAACTAACTGTCAAGATTCAACACAGTGTTTCTAAGGATGAATTCAAGAAGTCTTGGGCGCCTAAGATTATCGAAATTACAGATAAGTATCTCGGTGTCGGCAAGAAGGTCAATGACTGTACTGCTAAGCAAGCTGAACAGCTTTCACTTATCCTTGATGACCTTAAAGACTTACTGTCTAATGGAATTGATGTAGCTTAATTCTAAAGACCGTCCATAATTGGGCGGTCTTTTTTATTGACAAAATCTCCTGAATATGTTATAATTATATTATAAAGTTAGGAGAAAATATGGCAAAACAAAGACTTGTTAAATGTCCATATTGCGGCCAAATGATTGACCGTGATTGTGAGTTTGATTGGAACAAGATTGGCAACCGATATTGGCATGATGAATGTTATACCAAAAGCCAAGAGGAAAAAGAAAAGAATAAAGATAAGCTGAAAAAGCAACGAGAAGCAGTTATGAAAATGGCTGGAAAATATCTTGGGGTATATGTAGACTATCAGAAGGTTGCCTTAAATATGGGGCAACTTATTCAAGCTGGCGTTACATATGAGCAAATGGCTAAGTCTTTAAAATATTGGTATGAGGTAAAACATAATGACCCGAGTAGGTCGAATGGCGGCATATGGATTGTCAAATCAATTTATATCGAAGCGGAAAATTATTTCAAGCGATTGGAAGAAATTAGAACCGTACAGAGTGAAGAACAAGTGAATACAGATATTACAGATGAACATCGTGTATTTGTGCGGCCAAGGGGTGTAAATATCTATAGAAAAAAGCCACGTTTCAACTTGGAATAGAAGGGAGGATATTTGATTAGTAAATACTATGATTCTGTTGCGGCATTGCAGGTAATTGGATGTTGTATGCGGAAACCTGAATACTTAGCGGCAGATGGACAATACTTCTTTTCAGAACACGACTTTTGCAATGACTTACATAAGGTGGTATTCGGTGCGCTGTATAGTCTATATAACGCAGGTGTAACCGACCATCTTGCACGAGAGATTGAAAATTATCTTAAAGATAAGCCAAAAGCATATGCAATCTATAAAGCTAACAAAGGTCGAGAGTGGATGTTTGAAACTCATGCAAATGCCCACTTAGATGCTTTTGAATATTATTATAATCGTTTAAAGAAAATGTCTCTGCTTCGCGCATATGATGATGTTGGTGTGGATGTATCTGATATTTACGACCCTGATAATATCTTAGATTCTGCAAAGAAGCAAGCGCAAGACGAGTATCTTGACGGTACAACATTAGAGCAATTAGCAGATGATGTAGAAGGTAAATTTTATTTTATCAGGGATTTATATGTAGACAATAACGATAATGACTCTGTTGCTATTGGTGATAATGTCCAAAAGATTGTAGATGAATTAGCACAGCATCCTGCTCGTGGTTGGGCAATGTATGATTTATATGAAGATGCAATCGCTATGGGCGCACGACCTGGCCGCTTTTATCTAAGAAGTGCAGCCACGGGCGTGGGCAAAAGCCGCACTGGTGTTGCTGATGCTTGTTTTTTCTCATGTTCTGAGTATTATTCAGATGAAGGTAAATGGGAGCGTTTATATAATCGAGTACCTACTTTATATATTTCAGTAGAATTAGACATTGAAGAGCTTACAACTATGGCGCTGGCTTTTATCGGTAATATTCCAGAAGACCATATCGTTGAAATGGATTTACTTACTTTTGAAGAAGAAGAGAGATTAAAGAAGGCAGTACAGATTCTAGAAGAAGCACCGCTTCGTATGGAATATCTTCCTAACTATGGCATGAAAGATGTTGAGAATTGTATAAAACGTAATATGCGCAAATACAAATATCCACGAGTAGATGAACAAGGCAATACAGATTACTTAACTTTTCAATGTGTTGTCTTTGACTATCTAACTTCATCCATTAAGATGATTGAAGAAATCTCACATGGAACTGGAATGAAAGTACGCGAGGACCAGATTCTATTCCTTATGTCATCTAAACTTAAAGAAATAGCTGTTGAGAACAATGTCTTTCTTTTGTCCTCAACTCAAATCAATGGTAGTTATAAGCAAGAGAAAATCTTAGACCAGAATATGTTAGCTGGCGCAAAATCAATCGCAAACCGAATCGACTACGGTGAAATCATGGTCGATTGTACAGATGAAGATATTCAAGACATTGAAGGTGTTTTGGCGCAGCATCCCGGCATGTGTCCACCAAATGTAAAAAGAAGTGTATATAAGAATCGACGAGGGAAATTCAATCGTGTTATTTGTTGGATGCGTGCGAACAAAGGCACTTGTCGATATAAGACTTTATTTGTAACTGACTTCTCTTTTAAACCAATAGACAAAGACGAAATCTTCCAGAAGAAGAAAGAATAGGAGGTGCGGGAATTGGGATATGACAAAGCAAAGGTAAAGGAATCAATTGAACCAGAAAACATATATGATATTCTAGAATACTTTGGAGCAGAACCAGAAATGTATTCTGATTATATTATTTCCCGTACAATTTGTCATAATGGCATTGGTGAAGGTTCAAAGAAGCTATATTATTATTTTGAAAATAGTATGTTTAATTGCTATACCGAGTGCGGCGCATTCGATATTTTTGAACTTGTTGAGAAAGTTAAGAATGTAGATTTAAATTCCGCAATCTATTTCGTGGTTAATTTCTTAAATCTTCAAATTGATTTAGATAATGATATTGATTTAAAAGATAGTCAAGAAGACTGGAAAATATTCAATAGGTATAAAGAGCAAAAAGATGTAACTGTAAATGATAATACCATTGAGTTACCAGAATATGATATATCTATTATTCAGCATTATCCTCAACCTATTATTTCCTCTTGGTCTAATATTTCAAAAGAGGTGTGTGATTTTGCGCAAATTCATTATGACCCTCTTGGCGGCAATATCCTTATTCCGCACTTTGACCAGAATGATAGATGTGTAGGTATTCGACAAAGAACTATTATCCAAGAGCAAGAGAAAAAAGGAAAATATAAGCCTTGGCGAGTCCACGGTGAACTTTATAATCATGCTCTTGGCTTTAACTTATATGGTCTTAATTGGGCTAAAGAAAGAATTAGAGAAATACAAACTGCGGTTGTAGCCGAATCAGAAAAGTCGGTTCTTGCCTATATGTCATATTATGGTACAGGTAATAATATTTGTGTTGCAACATGCGGCAGTTCCTTATCTAAATATCAATTCAAACTTCTTAAAGATGCAGGATGTAAAGAAATTGTTATCGCATTTGACCATGACTTTGATGAATATGGTTCAGATGAAAGTCTTAAAGTTGAAGAAAAGATTGCCAAGATTGGTAACAAATACAAGCCATATATGAATATGTCTGTAGTTTTTGACAGAGAGAATATTCTAGAATATAAGGCAAGCCCATTAGACAAAGGGAAAGATGTATTCATGTATCTATTTAAGAACAGGATTATGCTATAATGTGTGTTACAATTGGACAAATCATAGTTTTAATACTTGTGCTTCTGTCACCGATTCTTTTGTGTCTTGCTATCATTGCAGCTTGTATTATTATAGATAAATGGGTAGATATTATATTTTATCCTTTTGAGATTCTTCGTGATAAGGTTGATAATTACAGGCAGAAAAGAGATTTAGAATCATGGTATGAAGAAAGCGAAAATAGCCAAGAGTAAGATACAATATGACAGAAGATGATAAATTAAAGATTCTCAGTTATCGCCGCAAACATCAGCGCTGTCGATATTGTAAATATTATTTTTATCCATATGTGCCGCATGAGCTAAAATTGACTAGCACCGTTCCTCCTGAATGTGCTATTAAAGATAAACGGATTTATCCTTTTATTCTTGGTTTTAAAACATTAGCAGGATGTATGTGCAAAGAGTTTGGAGTTGATGAAAATAGATTATAAATTATATAAGCCAACATTAGATAGCTTGACACCTCAACAGCAAATTTTATATAATAGAGATATTTCAATAGAAGAACAAACTAACTGGCTTAACGCCTATTGGAATGATGTAAATGATTTTCATCTACTAAAGAATATTAAAAAAGCAGCTGTAATGATTATTAATCATTGCATGTGGGCAAGTTCTAAGATTACTATTCTTCAAGATTGCGATTGTGATGGATTGACTTCAAGTGCGATTATAGCTAATTACATTCATCGTATTTGTAGCAAGGAACCGACCATTTTAATTCACGAAGGAAAAGTTCATGGACTTGCAGACATTGATTTAGACAATATTATAGAGACTACTAGTCTTCTTATTATCCCAGATGCGGCAAGCAATGATTATGAACAGCTTAAATATTTACATGACAATGGCGTAGATATTGTAATTGCTGACCACCACCATTGTGAAAAATATTCTGAGGATGCTATTGTAGTAAATAATCAATTAGACGATTATCCTAATAAAAACTTTTGCGGCGCAGGTGTTACATGGCAGCTCTGCCGCCAGATGGATGAAATGTGCAACTTTGATTATGCGAATGACTTAGTTGATTTGTGTGCTCTTGGTTTATGTGGCGATATGATGGATTATCATGAAAAAGAAGTGAGAGCGCTTGTCAATATTGGTTACGCTAACGTTAAAAACAAATTTTTTAAAGCATTTGTAGATAAACAAGAGTTTTCTTTAAATAAGATGAATGGACTTAATTATCTAAGCTCTAGCTTTTATGTAGTCCCTTATATTAATGCATGTTGTCGAACTGGTGAGATGGTAGAGAAACGTCTTCTTCTTAGCGCTCTCTTGGATTATAAGTGTGATACTATGATTCCATCATCCAAGAGAGGTGAAAAAGGTAAAGAGGTTCCTATTTGGCAAGAAGCTATCACTGTTATTGAACGAGTGAAACGTAGGCAAACCAAGCTACAAGATGAAGCTATGGAGTTCTTTGAATATCAGATTCAGTCCAAAAAGCTAACAAATAATGCTATCATTACTTGCGTATGTGGCAAAGATGATGCAGAGCCGGGTATTTTAGGTTTAGTGGCGAATCGTATTCAAGCTAAGTACCAACATCCTACATTGGTTTTGCGAGAAGTCGAAGAGGAAGATGGGGTACATCTAAAAGGGTCTGCTCGCAATTACTCTTATTGCCCTATTGAAGATATGCGTAGTCTTTGTGAAAATACTAATTTAATGGATTATGCACAAGGACATTCTAGTGCTTGGGGAGCTAGTCTTCCGTTAGATAATTACTGTAAGTTTATTAAAGTTACAAATGAACAATATAAAGGTATTGATTTTAAACCAGTCTATTTAGTAGACTATGTTTGGAATTACGATAGAATCAACCCTAAATATGTTCTTGATATTGCGGAGCTTAATATCTATGGTCAAGGCATCCCAGAGTCTAAAGTTGTGGTAGAAGATATTGCATTAGACAATGTTAATGTTCAGCTTTTAGGTGAAGCACAAGGACATCCTACTATTAAGATTTCTCTACCTTCTGGTGTAGATATTATGAAATTCAAATCTTCTAGAGAAGAATTTGAAGAATGGACAAGTGGTGAAAAGAAACTAACCATTGTAGGTAAATGTTCAAAAAATTCTTGGATGGGAAACATTACACCGCAAATTCTAATTGATGATTTTGAATTAGAAGATTATGAAGAGGAATGGGTATTTTAAATGAAACTTCAAATTGAAGAAGCAGAGCTAAGGAATCTTGCGCATAAGGCATCACGTTATGATATTATTATGGATGCTCTTATTCGTGAAAAGTTCGGTAAGGTTGATATTTATAGCGATTGGGAAATGACTGAAAACTATATGCAAGACATTATCAATCAGCAGCCAAGTGATATTAGGCCAGTAGATGAAGATAAAATTAAAGCAGAACAAGAATGGTTTGATAAGAATCCTGACTTTGGACAATATAATTAAATAAGAAGTCCTCTAGTTTTACTTGACTAGATGGCTTTTTATGTTATAATATATTTATACAAAGTCCAATAGAAAGGAGTAGCATAGATTATGCGAATGGCCCCATGCCCTGTGTGCGGAAAGACGGCACCTAACGGTTTTAAAAAAGGAAATAAGTGGTATTCTAAGTGTTACAATAAGGAGTGCGGTTATACTACTGATGTTGGTATGCCAACACGTAAAATGAGTCGTTTTAATTGGAACCTGAATTATGAGCGTTTGACTGGCGAGACTCTTCCTGATGAAATGACTGGTCGTCAAAAGGGTGCTTATATGAAAAAGGAAGTTCGTTGTGGCGTACCTAAACTAGTCCAATGTTTCACTCAAGAAGATTTTGAGAACTGGGAAAAAAAGTACGATATTTCTAAGGTTGATTGGGTAAAGGAATGCGGAAAACATTGCAAACGAGGTAAGCGAGTCGTTTTTACAGGCCAGAAGAAGGACAAATAATGAGTGCAGAAATTTGCGGAGACAATCGTTTCTTAGTGATTAAGCGAGCAAAAACTGATTTATTTGAAAGCACCAATATTGAAATGGCTCCAAAAGAAGTTGAAGTTATTGATAGTATTCTTTTTCGCTGCTGGCAAATGGGCTGGTTAAAGAAATATGAATAGAGAGACGGTGATGCCAGTGACAAATCAGTATCCCGGCAGTCTTCATAACCATACAGATTTTTCAAATCTTAGGCTTAAAGATTCAATTAATACTGTAGACCGTTTAATGGATTATGCTTTGGAGCTTGGTCAAGATGTATTAGCCTTTACTGAGCATGAGTCAGTAGCCAACGCAGTTAAAATTCAAGAAGCATATGAAAAGCGTAAACAAGATAATCCAAATTTCAAAGTAATTCTTGGTAATGAGATATACCTTGTCCGTAATGGTCTTAATAAGGATAATTTTAATCCAGAAGAAGATAGGTATTTCCACTTCATTCTTTTGGCTAAAAATGCAGAAGGACATAAACAAATTCGTGAGATTTCAACGCGAGCTTGGATGCGCTCTTATATGGCTCGTGGTATGCGGCGAGTGCCAACTTATTATCAAGATTTAATTGATATTATTGGCAAGGATAAAGGTAATGTTATTGCTTCAACCGCATGTTTAGGAGGGCAACTTCCTACATTTATTCTTAAATATAAGCAAACATCCGATGAAATCTATATCAAGCAAGCTATCAAGTGGCTAAAAGGAATGGTTAAACTTTTTGGCAAAGACAATTTCTTCCTTGAAATGCAACCTTCGCGCAACGAAGAACAAATTTTTGTCAATCAATGGATTAAGAAATTATCTGATAAGCTAAACATTCCATATATTATCACTTGCGATGCTCACTATTTAAAGAAAGATGAAGCCTTTATCCATGAGACATATCTAAAATCTCAAAACGGTGAGCGTGAGGTATCTGAGTTTTATGCAACAACTTATCTCATGGGTACGGAAGAACTTGAAGAGTTTTTCCCCTACTTCGAGAAAAAAGATATTTGCGCCGCATATGAAAATATTGAATATATTAAAAATCAATGCGAAGATTATAATCTCAAAAAGCCTTTAAAGATTCCTCAACTACCTTGGAAAGATAGTTATATTACAGATGAACAAGTAAAATCTTTTCAAGATAAAATTCCTAACCTAAAATATCTTACTGAATCTGATTTTGAAGGTGACAAACTTCTTGGCAGACTAATTCTTCAAGGTATCCAAGAGAAAGAAGATTTACAGAATCAAGATGCTTATGATGAAATCAACGTTGAACTAGAGTCTGTCTATCAAAGTTCTCTTGTAAATAAAACGCACTGGTCTTCATATTTTCTTAATTTACAGAAAATTATTGATACCATTTGGGAAGCTGGTTCCATTGTTGGCTGCTCGCGAGGAAGTGGCGGTGGCTTCCTTATCTTGTATGTTCTGGGCATTATCCAAATTAACTGTTTAAGGGAAACTACAAAGACCTTTCATTGGAGGTTCCTTAATCCCGCACGTGTCTCTGTCTTGGATGTAGACATTGACGTATCTGGTCTGCGCCGCAAGCAAATTCTAGATAAATTTAGAGAGGTCTATGGTGAAGATAGAGTTTGCAATGTTCTTACTCTTGGTACAGAAAGCACAAAATCAGCTATTCTAAGTGCGGCGAGGGGTCTTGGAATTGATAATGATGTGGCACAATATATTGCTTCTCTAGTTCCTTCTGACCGTGGTTTAATTCGTTCTTTGCATCAGTGTTACTATGGAGATAGTAAAGAAGGAATGAAACCAGTTATTCCTTTTGTCAATGAAATGAAACAGCGTCCAAAATTATGGGAAGTTGCTTGTCGAATTGAAGGTCTAATCTGTCGTTCTGGAATACACGCGGGAGGACTCGTCTTTGTTGATGAACCATTTACGGAGACGGCTGCTCTTATGCGTGCTCCTGATGGGACTATTATTAGTCAATTTGACCTCCATGACCTTGAAAAATTATCACTCATTAAATACGACCTACTTTCGGTCGAAGCAATGGACAAGATTCAGGTCTGTCTTGAGCTATTAGTAAAATATGGTTATCTCAAGTGGGCTGGGACTCTAAGAAAAACTTATGAAGATGCTATTGGTATTTACAATCTAGAACGAACAGATTCTAAGATGTGGAAAATGGTATGGGAACATAAGATTCAATCTTTATTTCAAATGGAAAAGTCAAGCGGAATTCAAGGTATCGCTTTGACACATCCTAAATCTGTTGATGATTTAGCTACTCTTAATAGTGTAATTCGACTTATGGCGCAAGAGAAAGGCGCTGAAACACCTCTTGAAAAATATGCAAGGTTTAAGAAAGATATTTCTTTATGGTATCAAGAAATGGACTCTTATGGTCTAACAAAAGAAGAGCAAAAGATTCTTGAGCCTGTCCTTAAAATCTCTTATGGCATCTGTGAAAGCCAAGAACGTTTCATGATGCTTGTCCAGATTCCAGAATGTGGTGGCTTTGACCTAAACTTCGCAGATAGGTTAAGAAAAAGCGTAGCTGAATTTTTGGCCTTATAGAAAGAAATTTTTATAAAGTATTGGGCAAAATCGGTGAATCCTAATTGAAGAATTTTCATATATGGTAGTTATTGATAATCTTATTAGGAAGGCTATTGTATATGAAAAAACGTAAAAATGTTTCAAAAGATATAGAACAACAGTGGTTTAATAGATATTTAAAGGGAGAAACAGCTAGGAATATTGCAAAAGATTATCCTGATTTTCATGAATCTACAGTTATGCGGCATATCAAAAAAGCTGGTATTTCTAGGGGCAATGTGCCTTACGATATTTATATTAATAGAGAAAATATTAAAAATGATTATGTAGAACATAATATGTATTGTGAAGATTTAGCGAAAAAATATAATGTTGATGTTCATACAATTTATAGTATTTTAGATTCTTATGGTATCAAAAGAAAAACCGGAATAAAAACCTCGTGTGATGATACTTATTTTGAAAAAATTGATACGCCAGATAAAGCCTATTTACTTGGCTTCATTACTGCTGATGGAAGTATTATTGGAAAATATCATGGCACTTGTCGTATAGAAATTCATGAAAAAGACAGAGATTTATTAGAGTATGCAAAAGAACAAATTAATCCAACAGCTGTAATCAATAAAATAAATTACAATGGCAAAAATAATGTACAAATTAGTTTTAATAGTGTTAAGCTATGTAAAGATTTAGCAAAATACAATGTAGTTCCAAACAAGTCAAAAATAATAACTTGTGTTCCAATAGAAGAAATACCTAAGAGTTTATTAAAATTTTATTTTAGGGGTTTAATAGACGGAGACGGCTGCATTCATAAAGAAGGTGGCGTAAGTATTTATTCTGGAAGTAAAGAATATATTACTTCCGTACAACAAATTCTCTGCAAAGAAGCTAATTTAACTCAATTAAAAATTTATCATGGAACTTCATATTTTGTTTCTTGGTATAGCAAGGAAGACAGACAAAATCTATATGATTATTTGTACAAAGATTGCCTAGAAGACTGTTTTTATTATAAACGAAAATATCAACGTTTATTTAATTCTTTGTATGGAAATACCGAGGTAACTAATTAGATTGCGAAAGGCTAATTAGCACCGTAGAGCGTAGCAGGTGAATAAATATAATCCTGCCAAGAGTGTCCAGCACCTAAACAGATAAAGCTGTAGGTGAAAATGTACGCCGAGCTTATAGGAAACTATAAGAACTATAGGATAAAAAGCCTATAGGATAACAAACTGAAGAAGGATCCAGCTGGATACAAGGCTTGTGAAAAGGAATATTTTGAGCGAGTCCAAGAGCAAGGCTTGAGTAAAAACCTTTGCAATTACGTATGGAACGTATGTGTAGCTACGAGTCGAGGATATGGCTTTAACTTGAGCCACACTTTGGCTTACTCACTTGTAGCTCTTCAAGAAATGAATCTTGCTTATAAATATCCTATTATCTTTTGGAATTGCGCAAACTTAATTGTAGACAGCGGTACAATTGAAGGTATTGATGATAAAACATCTGATTATAATAAAATTGCACGCGCTGTCAATAAAAATAAATTAGCAGGTATTAAAGTATCGCTTATTGATGTAAATAAATCAGAGTTATCTTTTACACCAGATGCAGAAACGAATACAATTCATTATGGTCTTGGCGGTTTACAGGGCGTAGGCAACGAAGTCGCGCAAATGATTATTGATAATCGCCCATATGATTCAGTAGAAGATTTTATGGATAAGACAAAAGTAAATAAAACTGTTACGGTTTCTTTAATTAAATCTGGTGCTTTTGACCAATTCGGCAAACGCAAAGACATTATGAAACAATATCTATACACTACAATCAATCCTAAAAAACGTTTAACCATGCAGAACTTTAATGCGCTTATAGAAAATAGTCTTGTGCCGCAAAAACTCAAATTCCAAAAGCAAGTATTTAATTTTAATAAAGGGCTGAAAAAAGATTGCAAATATAATGCGGATTACTTTGCATTAGATGGTGTTTACTACAAATTTTATGTTAAGTTTTTCAATGAAGATAATATTGAACCAATAGACAATAAATTATGTTTAAATAAAAAGACATGGAAGAAAGAATATGATTCCGTAATGAGTGCAGCCAAACAGTATATTATGGATAATCAGCAGGAACTATTAGATAAGCTAAACAATAAAATGTTAAAAGATGCTTGGAATAAATATGCGGCAGGTACAATTTCTCATTGGGAAATGGAAAGTCTTGGTATGTATTATCATAAGCATGAGTTAATTAGTATTGATAATTCATTATATGACATTGTAGATTATACGAAACTTGACCGCACACCTATCGTAAATTATACATTTAAACGTAACGGCGCGGAGATTCCAATTTTTAAAACTTTTAAAATCGCTGGAACGGTTATTGCAAAAGATGAAATGCACTCACAAATTACTTTACTTACTACTACTGGCGTAGTGGAAGTTAAAATGTCTAAAGAATATTTTTCACAATACAATAAACGTATTAGTGAAGTCAGACCAGATGGTACTAAAAAAATTATGGAACAAGGTTTCTTCCAGCGTGGCATGATGCTGGTATGCAATGGTATTAGACGTGGAGATACTTTCGTATTAAAGGCGTATAAGCGCAAAGGAAATGTACAGCATCAGTTATATAAAATTACGAAAGTGAATAAAGACGGTACCATAAAAATGACTAATAGCCGCTATGGCGAAAATGTTGACAATTAAATAAAGTTATGTTATAATATAGGAGTAAACAGAAAAGGAAAGGTTTGCTCCTATATTTTTGGAGGTTTAATGGAACCAATTGTAATTGGCATTTGCGGCAAGAGTGCGAGTGGCAAGGATTCAACCGCGACTCGATTAGTTGACGAATATATTGAAATGGGTATTCCAGTTAATAAAGTAGTTAGCTATACTACTCGTCCTCAAAGAGAGGGAGAAATTAATGGTGTAGATTATCATTTTATTGACCGGAAAACATTTATTAAAATGCAGTATGAAAAGAAATTTATGGAATACTCAGAGTTTCGTGGTTGGAAATATGGCACTTCAATTGACGCATTTAAAGATAATTGTGTAAATATTTGTGTCCTTAACCCTACTGGCATGGACGCTTTAAGTAAATACTATCGTAATACTCGTTCAATTGCGGCATGTGAACTATTTTATCTTAAAGTTCCGTTCTTTACTCGACTTAAACGTTCTATCAAACGTGAGCATACTTTTAAATGGGAGTTTATCAGACGCGCGTTTGCGGACAATCACGACTTCCTAGATTATGATGAATATTTTGGATATATGGAAAATGAGCATCTTCTGCCTTATTGCAATGGTCGCATAAATTTCGTATCCAAAATTATGAATAATGACCGCTTAATTTATGAAACTTCAAAGTTACAGTATTAGTTTTTATCCAAATAAACGCATGGACATAAGTTTAGAAAATCTATTAGCTAAATTTTATATAAGAGAAAGAGGATAAAATGATTTTTCAAGTACGACAAGGAGTGTTTGAAACTAATTCAAGCTCAACACATACGTTAACTATCTGCTCAAAAGATGATTTTGACAAATGGAAACATGGCGAGGTATTTTGGCTTGATAATGATTGGGGCAAGCTACAGACAAATAAGAGTTTTGTCACCCCAGAAGAGCTAGAAGAACTTACAGAAAAGTATAATGAAGAAGAACAAAAGCGAATTGATTCAGGAGATAAATTTGCTAAAGTTCTCGACATGGATAAAGTTCTTAATGAGCGCCGCGACTATGACTCTTATTACGATAGTTATTGGGATACTGAACGTAGTAGTCTTGAAGCATATACAATGGACGATTGGTATGCGCGAAATGGCGACCTTGAGACTTATTCACGGAGCTTTACTTCTCCTTCTGGTGACGAAATGGTAGCGTTTGGAGCGTTTGGATATGATGGCTAAAGATTGGAATATGACGGCTAAGGGTTTCGACCCTCGCCCTTCCAATTGTGTTTCTTACAATAATGGTAACTATACAGTTACGTTATCTCTTGCAGACGGGACTATGATTCGATACAGTAAAGATGATAAATTAGTTCCGTCTTTTCCTGACTCAATGGATATTAAAATTACCAACTGCTGTTCGCTGAACTGCCGCTATTGTCACGAGAAATCGACAAAGGATGGACAGCATGGAGACATCTTATCAGATAGCTTTATTGACAAACTTCATCCTTATACTCAATTAGCTTTGGGCGGTGGTAATATCCTAGAGCATCCCGACCTTGTACCTTTTCTAAAGAAGTGTAAGGAACTAAAGTTAGTCCCATCTGTAACAGTGAACCAGATTCATTTTATGCAACAGCATAAGTTTCTCAAGCAGTTGACAGATGAAAAGCTAATCTACGGTTTAGGTATTTCTTTCCATCACCCTGATAAGAATTTCCTGCTTATGCTCCGCAGCTTTCCTAATGCGGTCATTCATACTATCGCAGGTATCACCAAGGAAAGAGATTATGAGTTTCTTTATGACAATGGCTTAAAGATTCTTATTCTTGGATATAAGAAATTCGGTCGTGGAATTCAAGCCTACCAAGAGTCTCACCAACACATTGATTATAGTATCATAAATCTTAAACACCTTTTACCATATATGGTAAAAGAAAAATGGTTTGATAGTATTTCATTTGACAACCTTGCATTAAAACAACTTGACGTAAAGAACCTTGTGCCACGAGATAAATGGGACATGTTCTATATGGGCGATGAAGGTAGTTCTACGATGTATGTTGATATGGTCAATCGTGAGTTTGCGGCGAATTCTACGTCTGAAACTCGTTATCCTCTTTTGGACAATGTAGAAGATATGTTGAATGTAATTCACCAAGAGAAGAAGGGAAAAGATATTGACTAAATATATTACAAAGCGAAATGGAAATAAAGTAGAATTCGATATTTCTAAGATTGAAAATGCTGTATTTCGTGCGGCATGTGATGTTTCTGGTACTCTTGGATGGACATTGACGTTTTGTCATGAGGTTGCGAAAGATATTGCACATGACTTTGAAAAAGCCGAGTATTATCATGACGGTATGACAGTTGAAGAAATTCAGGATGCTGTTGAAGAACTGCTCATGGGTGATTTCCCGCATGTTGCAAAGTCATATATGATTTATCGTTATGAACATCAGATTGCACGTCAGAAACATAATGATGCTGAAATTCTTGATATGATTAAAAATGACCCAGAAAGTTATTGGGCTACAGAAAATAGTAATAAAAACGCTAAGCTCGTTACCGTGCAACGAGACTATCTTGCTGGTATTACAAGCACAGACATTGCTCGTAATTATATTTTTCCTAAAAAGGTAATTGAAGCTCACGATGCTGGTATTTGCCATCAGCATGATATGGATTATATGGCGCAGTCTACACTCCATAACTGCGACCTTATCAATCTAGAAGATATGCTGCAAAACGGCACGGTCATTAACAATGTGCGCATCAACAAGCCACATCGTCTTTTAACAGCTATGACTGTAACCACACAGATTATGGCGAGTGTTGCGGCCAATTCTTATGGTGGAGAATCTATTACACTAACTCATCTAGCACCTTTCGTTCGTGATAGTTACAACATCTTCAAAAATAAGTATAAAGACGAAGATATTTCAGATGAACTAAAAGAAAAGTTTGCTATGGCAGATTTGAAGAAAGAAATTGCTGATTCAGTACAGACTTTTAATTATCAAATTTCAACGCTATTTACATTAAATGGTCAGGCACCATTCTGCTCCCTGTTCATGTATATCGGTGAGACAGAAGAATATAAGAAAGAACTAATTCTTCTTATTGAAGAGTTTTTAAAACAACGAGAAAAAGGTATGCCGAATCGTCAAGGTGTATATGTTACACAGGCTTTTCCAAAGCTATTATATGTTCTTGAAGAAGATAATTATAAACCCGGAACTAAATATTGGGATGTAACTAAAAAGGCAATTGAATGTTCTGCCAAGCGCCTAACTCCTGATTATATTAGTGAAAAGGTAATGAAACAAATCAAGGTAGATGCAAATGGCGAAGGTCATTGTTTCCCTTGCATAAACTATTTAACTGTGCCTTTCAATAGTGATATTGATAGCAAATTTTTCTAAACGGAGAAAGTCTATAAAAATATAGATAACTTACCGTGCTAAGAATAGATATTGAAGAAAACCTCCTAAAAATGTGGAGGTGATTATATGTGGAAAAAGATACCTGATTGGTCATGGTATTTGGTCAATGAACAGGGCGTTGTTTATAATAGTAAAACAAAAAAATATTTATCTGGCGATGTTAATAATTCTGGTTATCATAGAATTCTATTATATGACAAAGGTAAAAAACAAAGATTTTTTATTCATAGATTAGTATCAACTCTCTTTCTTCCAAATCCAAGCAATTATTCGGAAGTTAACCACATAGATGGAAACAAAAATAATAACCAAGTAACTAATTTAGAATGGTGTGACCGAACACACAACGAGCATGAAGCACGTAGGTTAGGACTAAAAGTCTATAAACCATTTATTGTTTCTTTCTCTAATGGTGAAACAAAACCTATGAATTTGCTCAAGAACTAGCAGATGAAATACACGTAAGTAAAAGAACGGTTCTAAATTATTTGCATGGAAAAACCAAAGGATATTTAAACAGAGGAATTAAAAGTATTCAATATCTATAAAAGCCTAACGACTAGTCCTTATGTGACGTAGGTTATAAGCGACAGATAGCCGAAATGTAAAAATTCTTATAATAATAAGAATGTGATATAGTCTAATCTATATGGAAACATATAGCAGTTCATAAGAGAACGTATACAAAAGTGGCGTTTTGTATAGAATATTCATGGGGTTGTAGAAGTTTCCTATCTCCATATTTAGATGAAGATGGTAAACCAAAATATTACGGTCGATTTAATTGCGGAGTTTCTAGTTTAAACCTCCCAGATACAGCTTTTGCAGCACAAGAAGAACTTAAATATGATACAGATAAGTCACAAGAGCATCTTCTTGAAATCTTTTTCAGATTATTGGATGAACGAGCTGAAATCTGTCATGCCGGACTAAAAGTTCGCGTTGATAGACTTTCAAAGACTAAAGCTGGCGTAGCTCCAATCTTATGGGTTGATGGTGCTTTAGCTAGACTAGACCCAGATGACACTTTAGACAAACTAGTTCATAATGGATATGCTACAGTCTCGCTTGGATATAATGGCGGAAACGAAGCAGTTAAGATTCTTATTGGAGAAGACAACTTTACTAAGAATGGACAAGAACTGATGCTACGAATTCTCAAGTTCTTAACTAATAAGTGTGAAGAATGGAAGCAAGCAGAGAACGTTGGGTATTCACTTTATGCATCCCCAGCAGAATCATTGTGTTACAAGTTTGCGACTAAGACTAAAGAACGTTATCCAGAACAGTTCAAGAAACTGTTTGGGAACAAAAAGTATTTTGAAAATTCTTATCACATCCCGAGTTCTCAGCCAATTGACCCGTTCTCCAAGATTGAACTTGAGGGCGAATTTCAGAAGTATTCCGTAGGGGGTTGCCTCAGTTACGTAGAGAGTTCGGACGTATCAAAAAATATCTCTGCTTTGTATCCAATCCTAGAATGTATTTATAACAACATTATGTATTGTGAGATTAACACAAAGACCTCTTATTGCCACGTTTGCGGCGAATCACAGACTATTGATGTACATAAAGACAAAGATGGGAATACATGGTGGGAATGCTCTAACTGCGGTAACACAGATACAGACAAGATGGACGTTGCCGCACGTACTTGCGGATACGTTGGAGTCAACTTCTGGAACGATGGCAAGACTCAAGAGATTGCTTCTCGTTATAAGCATATTGACGACCATGAGGTTGGCGAAGAATGAGATATTTTCAAATAAGGTCAATGGACATTAGTAACGGCATCGGCATTGGCGCTAGTGTCTTTCTATCTGGTTGTCATTTCCATTGTAAGAATTGTCACAACCAAGAGTTATGGGATTTTAATAGTGGCAATGAATATACCAATGATGCTAAGAATAAAATCTTAAAAACTATCCAACCAAAATGGGTAGAAAGATTTTCAATTCTAGGTGGAGAACCATTAGAGACAATTAATTTAAAAGAGCTATTAGCTCTTATTGAAAACATTAAGGTTTTACGTCCTGATATTAAAATTTGGATTTATACTGGATACACCTATGAACAGCTCCAAGAGAGAATCAAAAAGAATAAAGACGATTATTATCTAGAACCCATTTTGCGACTCGCTGATGTTCTAGTAGATGGCCCATTTATCCAAGAGAAGAAAGACTTAACGCTTGCTTTTAAAGGCAGCTCTAATCAACGAGTAATTGACCTTCAAAAGACACATGCAGCAAATGACATTATGCTTTTGGATATTTAAGTATGAGGGATAGATTTTGTTCTATCCCTCATTTTTTTATTGACTTTTGTAAAATATTATGATATAATATAATTACAAACAAAGAAGAAAGGAAATAGCTTGGACACTACTATTAATAATTACGAAATTAACAAAAAAATGTATGCCAAGATTACGCCACCTTCACAGGATGAAGTAAATGCAATGTTCGTCAATGTAGGGGCATGGCTTTCAACGCATCATAAAAAGCATTACTATATGCTACTTAATAATGAACTTCATTATTACACTACCTTTAATCTTAAAAATCCAAATTATGATAAGATGATTCAAGAACTCAAAGAATGCCTTGCGTTCCGTGGCCGCATTCTCGATATTGAATATCAGCACGCCGAAGATACTTATCAGATTTGGATTAAAGAATATAAGACCGATAATGTTTATATGTTTATGCTATTTGAAGCAGAAGATTTTGTAATTGAGGTAGAATAATGAATAAGCTAATCGTGGCGGCTTTTCCCGCATCAGCTATTAAGTTTATGGTACAAAGTGATATAGAGCAGGTTGATTCACAGAAGATGTGTTGGTTCCCTGAATTTGAGGAAAATCTTACACCGTATCTAGAAAAAGAATATGGTATTCAAGAAATCTATGTTCTTGGACCTAAAAGTTATATTCCAGAAGTAGTAAGTAAAATCAAGGGTCTTACGACTCTACCAGTTATTGAGGAAGGTATTTAATTATGCGCCATTACGTTATCAAGAACACCGCTGAGTATCGTGTTGAGACGATTGAAGATGTGGTAGCTTTTCGTGAAGAGCTACAGAAACAAGCCGCACAAGACGGTTATTCTCTATCTGCCTTTAGCTATTCCGAGAAGCTAGTCAAAGAGCGCGGAGAAGTTGTAGATAATTTCTATGCAGTGAAAGCAGTCTTTACAGTTAACGATATGAAGGAGCCTACCATTCCTATCTTTGATGTAGAGCTACCTTATGCGGCAGAGTCTATGCGTTCCACTAATGACGATGATAGCGAGGATGATATTTTTGAGTAATTCAGAAACTATTAAGATTCGATATGTCGATTCCCCTGCGCTAGAGCAAAAAGACGGGTCAGATTGGATTGATACGTATATCGCGGAGGATGTTTCAATGCAGCCCGGTGAATTCAAACTTATCTCTCTTGGTTTTGCTTGTCAGTTACCTGATGGATATGAAGCTATTCTAGCACCTCGTTCATCTACTTTTAAACGATATGGTCTTCTACAAACTAATTCAATTGGGGTAATTGACAATTCATTTGCATCCAATTCAGATATTTGGATGTTTCCTGCTTATGCTACTCGTCCAGTAGTTATTGCAAAAGGCACTCGTATTTGTCAATTCCGTATCCAAAAGAAACAGCCTAAGATTAAGTTTAATCCAGTTGATAATCTCACTGCGGTTGAAAGAGGTTCTTTTGGCAGCACAGGAATTTAAGGAGAGCATATATGGACAAGATAATTGAATCTACTATTAAAAAGCTAGAGACAGTTGCTATTGACCAGCATCCTACACTTAATCCTACTCTTGGTATTATCTATCGAGCGGATGACGCGGCAGCTGGTTCGTATCTCCGTTCCATTACGCGCAATGCTGACAAATATAAGTCAACTACAATCTCAGCTCAATGCGATACAATTCAAGATGCAAGTCTACAAATTCGCAGATGGACACAAGACCCTAGTATCAATGGAATCATTCTTATCTCAGATTATGGTGAAGCGACTCAATCATTATACAATCTGATTCCAATGCGGCTTGATATTGATGGTCTTTCTAATAAATCCGCGGCGCACCTATATGGCAGTAAAGACCCTATTGCATATCGCAAGGCTCCCTGTACTGCTGCGGCATGTCTAAAGATTATTCAAACACTCTATGATAATAATCTTGCAGGTCTTAATGTCGCCGTTGTTGGCAGGTCTATGCGAGTCGGGCGACCTCTCGCAGAGCTATTATTGCAACAAGATTGCACTGTAACACTTTATCACAGTAAAAGCAAATTTATTTCAACAAAAGGAATGAATAATTTTAGCGATAAAGATGTATTTGTTTCTGCTATTGGACAACCAAAGTATTTTAATACTTCTAATCTTGATGCATTTCGTTTAAACATCATTGATGTTGGCATTAACTATGATGAACAAGGACATATTTGCGGCGATGTAGATTATGATAGTGTTAAAGATTTGGCTGATTATATCACACCAGTCCCCAATGGCGTAGGCGCTGTTACGAATACTGTGCTGTTTGCTAAGCTATATGCAAATAAACTTGATTTTGCTGGGATTGATGTTTAATGCGTCTCTTAGCATTAGACCAAAGTTTGAATACAACAGGCGTTGCGGTTTTTGATAATGATAAAATCTTAAATTGTGGAGCTTTCACCATTCATTCTAACCAAGAGCTAGGAAAGCGTCTGACTGAATTTCTTTATGAATTAGATGATTTATACGAGACTTATCATTTTGATGCTATCGTATATGAAGATATTCAATTGCAAATGGGCAATGTCGAGACATACAAGAAATTAGCATATGTGCAGGCAATGATTTTATTCTGGTGTGAGAAGCATGAAAAGAATCTATATTGTCTTTCTCCATCGCACTGGCGTAAGATTTTGAAAGATAAATATGGTATGTCATGGGGTAGAAAGAGAGCGGAGCAAAAACAAACCGCCATTGACTTTATCCAAGAGCACTATAAAAAAGAAGTAGATAGCGATACCGCAGATGCTATTTGTATCGGGTGTGCAGCCAATATTGAAATTAATAAAACTGAATCGGCTTTCTAAAGCCATAAAAAAAGAGGGGTATTCTCAATTAAGAGAATACCCCTTATTTTATTTAATTAAAATGGATTAGCATCAGAAATGCAGACTTGTAGACGGTCAAGAGCTTCACCATACATACCAGCGAAATCATCGCCACCATATGTAGAACCGTCATCGCATACAGAGTTTAGCCAACCTTCACGGTCAACAGTCTGAGAACGATAGTATACTTGCTTGTAGCTTTCACCCTTTGGAGTAATATAGAACATACGAACACCGTCAATCGCATGACCACCGATACCAGCACAGCCATTAACAAGGTCATTCTGATTACCTTGTGATACGTAGCCTAGCCAGCCGTCCTGCTGAGTGTGAACCTGATACTTAAGAGTACCGTGGTCAACCCAAGCACATAGATAATCATGCTTGCCGCAAGGAACGCCAGCAAAACCGTTGGAATCAGAATTATTGAAGTTAGTAATTGTACCATTCCAACCACCATTAAGATTGCGCAAAGCATAATGAACATTAACGATAGCCTTGCCGGGGGCTGGCTTATTAGTAGGAGCAGGCGCAGGAGTAGGCTTGTTTGTAGAAGGAGCAGGAGCAGCTTGTGAACCATTCTTCATTGCATCATACCATTGCTGCGCACGGTTAATATACTCGTCTTTCTGAGAACCATATAGTTCACCAGGGCACGCCGTAGCAGACCAGTAGCGATGCGGGAAGACATTGACTAGCCACTGAGGACGGCCAAGATTATAATAGAGACAAAGAGCAGCTACAAGATGCGCACCAGACTCTAGAGCAGCAGGGAAGACGGTCCAAGGATTGCTGTTGTTGTTAGCGTGCTCAATAGAGATAGTATGCGTATTAGCATACCAATTGCCGCAAGCCCAAGCAGTATCCCAATCATTGACCATCTGGCCGATTTTGCCATCAGACTGAACCGCATAGTGAGCAGAAGTCTGTGAACGGCTCCACAGATTATAGCATTGGTCGATAGAAAGATTACCAGCCATATGGTGAATGGTAATACCAGTAATATTAGCACCTTCACGACCTGCGGTATAGTCGCAAGGCAGAATCTTGGTTACATCAGCTTGAATGTTTTTCCAATCCATAATTTTCCTTTCTGTTGGAAATAAAAAAGGGAGCCGTTAGGCTCCCTTGTGTAACATTATTTAGATTCTTTATCGGAACCGTTGAGAAGATTTTTATAGGCTTCAAAAAGACCTGTACTTGCCAAACCACTACTTAATCCTGCAACTACAACATCAACAGTAATTGGAACACCTGTTGTGACCGCAGTAAAGATTGTGGCGGCAACGCCAAGCACACCTACGATAAGAGGAATAAAACGGTTAATAGAATCATTTGGAATCAAGTTCTTAATAATGTAGCCGACCAAAAGACATAGAATAACTACACTAGGAACGAGATAGGTAGAGATAGTTGATAAATCAAACATTGTTAAATCTCCTATTCAGATTTATAATTCTTGAATTCCTCAAGAATTTCATCAGCTTGAGCCTGAGATAGCTTAGGATAACTATTTAGAATATCATCAAGAGTTTCGCCACGGTCTAGACGAATCTTAACGGCTTTCTTAACGATTTTAAAAGCGAGTGCGGAAACACCTTTAGTGGGACGTGCCATTATTCATCACTTCCTGATACAATCTCAGAAACAAGTTCGTTAAGGTCATCAATATCAGATTCCATCTGGATAAAACGATTAACGACAAATTTCTTAACAGTGCCGATAATGGTAATTAGCAATGCACAAGCAATTACACCTAGAATAAAGTCCATAATTACTCACTTTCTTTTGGAGTATAGAATTCACGAAGTTCGACAGTCTGTTCCGCAGACAGTTTAGGATAGCTGGCGAGAATATCTTCCAGTTCTTCACCACGCTCAAGACGGATTTGTACTGCACTTTTAACGATTTTAAAGGCCATTTTAGATACTACCATTATTCATCACTTCCTGCAACGATTTCAGACAACATAATAGTTAAATCACCGATAGATGTAGTATTAGATTCAAGCTGGTCAGGGCCATTTTCCATAAATGCAGCCTGCTTTGCCTGTTTCTCTTCCATTTCCTTACGTTCTTTAAGCTCGGCTTCGGTATATAGAACGTAACGTTGAATATCTTCATATTCATCATATGCGTCTTTGTGTTCTACATGCTCGTGGTCGATTACAGATTTAATTTCTGCACCGTGATAAACATTACCTTCACCTTTGTCTATGTATTCAAAGACGCCAGCTTGGTCATCAATAACCTTTACGTGCGGGTCTTCGTTGGTTTCGATAAGCATTTGCGAGCCATCTTCAAAGACAAAACGTTCAACTTCATAATGTTTTTTCTCTGGAATTTCAAGTTGCTCATCGTGATGCATGACAAATTTCTTATCAGGCTTTAAATAGCCTTTCGTTGTATCAACGTCAGATTCTTTAATCTCAACGTCTTCTTCGTTTAAAATCTTCATTTATACTCCTTTTATTTCTTAAAAAATTAACCTTTATTGATATAAATGGCTTTAATTTTAGCCCCGGCAGGAATGTTTACATAGGATATTGGTTGCACATACGTAGAAATTGCAGCAGCTGATGACCAAGTAGAAGCTCTTGAATTATCTGCATTATAAGTCCTTGCCCTTACACGAGCATTACTATTATGTTTTAATCCCATAATAAAAGAATTAAGAGATGAATTAGAAGAGCTATGATTAACAACGGTTCCTTCATTTGCCTGTACAGTAGACCAAGATGAACCTTTATCTGTAGAATATTGCCATTCGTTCTTTTTTGAAGGATAATTTGTATTATTGTTATCAATTGTAAAACTAACATTACCGGCTGTTGGCAGAATTGTAGCGTTTGCATTAACAATAGAGGGTGCAGGTGGCTCAGTATAAATAGTGTTTGTAGTTTGATGCGCTGACTGCCCAGCAGAGTTATATGAATTAATTCTAAATTGGTACCTATGATTAGCAGAGACAGTATATGTCGTGCTGGTAGCTTTTGTATTTAAAATATTTTTCCAGTCATCATTATCAATTTTCACGTCTACGTAATTACCTGTTGGATTGCTTGTACCAGAACCATTATTTGTCCAAGAGATAGTAACTGTTGAACCAGATAATACAGCTTTTTGATTAGTTACTATAGGAGGGGTTGTGACAGATGGAGGTGTTGCAGGAACATATACATTTCCAGAACCTTCTGTAGCTCCAAAAGAACCAATAGCGCCACCGCCGCCCTTAAACCAAAGTGTCCTTGCAGACGTACTATTGCCAACAGAAAAACTAAAAGTTCTTGATATACTTTGACCATATGGAATGGCAACTCCTGAAATAGACTGTCTAGAACATCCTTGTACTTCTGCCCAAAAAGTGACGCCGCCAGCGTCCCAAGTTATGCCATTGTTATTCATAGTTACTACTACCGTTACGGTATTTTGATTAGCGCTAGCAGAAGCACTATAATAAGAATAGCCCATTCAATTCCTCCTTTCCTTTTAAATCGTATTTTACTAATTATACATAAAAAATGGGCAGAACTATTTACATAATTCTGCCCAAAAATTTAAGCTACTTGTACATATCAATTAATGTCTTGACATGTGCCGCACCGTCAATTAGTTTTTTGTTTTGCCAATCAAATAGATTCTGCACTATATCAGTTTGTTCTCCAAGAGATTCATAAACCTTGAGTAAATGTGAATGTAATATCTGTATGTGAGAATACTCTTGCTTAGACAAATCATTATACATACTAGACAGTTGCGGTGAATCGTCTTTCAATGACAGCGCTAGCTCCGCATACTCCTTTGCACCGCATATTTCATCATCGACTTGGTCAAGTAGCGTTTTAAAAATTTCCATTACGCAATCTTTACCACAATAATGTTGGCAATACGGACACTCGTAGCACTTAACGCCTTGACGTTAATTGTTGCTTGCGGAGCATTGCAAGGAACCGTGACAAGTGCGGAAAACGCCTGAGACACAAGATTACTTGCTGCGGCACCTGTGTCGATAGCATGTGCCGCTGGAAGAGCGTTGCCGTTGCGATACATTTGTGTTTCTATTGGTCCTGCTTCTGTTGCGGCAAATGTGAAATTCGCCACAATCTGATAAAGACCGCTATTGTTAATAGTGATGTTCTTACCATCGCACGAGACGCACTTATTAGATACTGTTGAGTTAGGTACTGGAATGGTGTCGCCAGCAGCTAGCGTAATTGCAGTAGCACTATCATAAGTGAATCTGCCTACTGTTTTGATGCCCATAATAAACTCCTAAAGATAGATAGGATTAAAAAGTAACTCCGTTGCAGCCACAAGGAGTAGCGAAGTTAGGCACTACGCCATAGCCATAAGGGGAGATACGAGGTACGCCGCAGAACATATTCTGGGTTTTAAGCTCGGAAACTTGAGCCTGTAGAGACTCAATCTTATCCTGTGCAAGAGCATCTAGAATCTTTTGGGTCTGTGCGGTGGTGTTCTCCTTAGCGATATGCAGTGATACATATATATAAAAGAAGATATGGTAAGAGTTAATCTATTTTATTATATGGAATCTGATTTAACTTCATTACCATATCTTCGTAGTGTCTTTAAGATTTTTCTCTCTATTGTACCTAAAAATTAGAAGGTAAAAATTATAATACTTTGCCCAATAATTTTAAATTCTTATCCACAACTTACATGTATTACTAGTGGGCTTTGTGCTAGATATGGTTACAACATCGCTCGCTGCCTTGGCATTGAGCTTTGTGTCCATTTCACTTTCGGTGTAATAGCGGTCATCGTGTGTGTGAGAAGACGGGGCGTATGTAGAAGGTTTACCGCTTATGTTACCCCATGCCACGGCATTAGCAGAGCCAGCGGTAGTAGCGTATTTGACACTCTTGGCAGAGTCAGCTGTATTATCAACGTTGCCAAGTCCGACCTCTGATTTGGCATGACTGTGCGGAGTTACGATGAATTTATAAGCAGCAGGTTCACCAAAAGTTGGAGCTGATGTACTTCCAGCTGTCGTTGAATCCCAGTTTTTCCAAGAAATGACATAGCCTTCGTCACAATTAGCGCCAAGAGGAATTAGCCGCATTGATTCTTGCCATTGACCGCGCTTAGCCCAAATAGAAAAGGTATTGCCAGCTGTTGCTTTTTTGTCTAAACCAGCATAAAAAATATCACAAAAAGCAGCTTTGGCATTAGGAGTCAAAAAAGTATAAGAAACAGTTGGATGAGTAAAAATAGTGTCATAACCAGAATACATAGATAGGTTCATAATACAAGCACTTTGTCTAGACACACATAAATAAGTCTCATTAACTCGTTGATACGGACGAGTACATTTAATACTACCAAGCTGGTAATACATTACATTGGCTGTAGATTTTTCTGAATAATACTGTTTATGATTAAGAACATTGGCATTGCTCGCAGTACCATTTAAAAAACCATTAACAGTTTGAATCCATGCTTCTCGAAATTTCCAATTACTTGTACCAAGAGCAGAATCTATTGACGAGCTATAAGGAATAATTCCTTGTTTAGTTGTTCTAATCCAATCATTATCTGACCCATCTGGCCTTGTCATACCTTGATAACCATTAGCATTTTTACTGCCAAGCGCGCCAACCATATCTGGTGTCCACTCTTTAAAAGACCCGTCACTAGGATAATACGCTTTAGCCAATTAAATCATTGGCTACTGATGCCCTCCCACCCAAGCAGACCTCACTAAAGGTGCGCTGTGTTAAAATATTCTTCATATTATCACTATACCTTCTTAATCCATAATTTACAAGTACTTGCATTAGGCTGATAAGAAGAGACGATAACCTCTTCTGGTCGCCAAGTATTAGTATTGGTATCTGTAAGAGCAATAGTCGCGTTACCAGACTGATTGAGTGTAAAACTACCCTTGTTCGTACCGTTCTGCGTAATTGTAACAGTACCGTTACCAACAGAAGGAATTGTTGGCCTACCAGAAACATTGCTCCACGCTACAGAACCAGCTGTATTAGCATGGCTTACAGATTGCGAACCAATAGTAGCCGAAGTGATAATTTCCTGTGAACTGCCACCAACAGGTAGATAAGTTTTATTACTAGAATTTGTACCTGCATTAAAATTCGTATCGGTGTCATAAGAAAATACCAGACGTTCATCGCCAGCTAAGTTACCGACAGTCCAAGCACCCTTAGTTGTCTTTTGACCAACAACTGGATTATATGAGCCACTATTGGCAGTTGTACCAAAAACAATAGCGTTATTACGTGCGGAAATCAAATAACCACCAGCGCCACGAAGGATGCGGCCACTCATTGTACCACCGCTTAACGGCAGATAAGAGTGAGAGTGACTTGCGGGAGCTGCGCCAACTTCGCTTGCTGTGTATGAAGGCTTAGACGGTTGCTTCGCCCAATAGTATACGTCAGAAGCAGGCATGGAGGAAGGTCTTCCTGATACGTTACTCCAAGCCACGGAGCCTGCCGAGCCAGCGCTAGTAGCATACTTTACTGATTTTGCAGAGTCGGCAGTATTGTCTACGTTTCCTAATCCAACGTCAGTTTTTGTAACATGGTGCGGATTACCACTTGTCTTAGTCGAGTGATTATACGCAGCACGAGATTCATCGCCATAGCCAGCACTAGAATGAGTTGTACCAAGTGCAACAGTTTCAGAAATTACAACATATGCACTACCACTCCAACGATAAATTTTATTTGTATCTAAAGCAGTATAAATCTTGCCAGATTCACCTGTTGTGGGAAACTTAGATAGAGACGCATATTCTAGAACATCATCAACGTAGCTAGGAAGATTTGCCGCACTAATCGTGCCACTAATGCGCGAAGCTGCAAGATTGCCACTCACTTCACCAATAGTATAACTTGGCTTAGAAGCTGCTTTCGCCCATGCGTAGACATCGCTTGCTGGCATTCTAGTGGGAAAGTCTGTAATCTGAGCCTTTGTATGTGTGTGGCTTGAATTAGCTTTTGCATTCAGCTTTGTATTGATTTCGCTCTCAGTATAATACCTATCATCATGAGTATGACCAGTATTAGACTTACCGTCAAGTGCAGATTTAATGACCTTATTCTGTACAGGATTCATTGAAGTAGTAGAAAGTTCTGCATCAACAGTAACGTGATTTGAACCTGCGGCAACAGAGTCAAGTTTAGCCTTGTCTGCGGCAGACATAAGACCTGCGGCACTGGCAGTAGCATTGCCGTATACAGTATTTGAATCTGTAACATTAAATGTGCTACCATCGCTACCTCTAAGAGTGATTGTACTACCGCTCTTGGTTAAGTTATAAGTTGTATTTGTATTGATATTATCTTTAATCTGAATCAGAGAGGATGAAGAAATACCCATCCACAAAGTGCCGGTATCGGTGGCAACATACAATGCACCGTCCAATACTTTATTTTTGGCAGTGAGTGCTTTGATATTAGGTTCTTTATCTCTGATAAATTTTACTCTTGCTATCTTGCTCACATCCTTTCTGATATATTATTTAATAGAAAACCAAGTTAAATCATCTGGCGTAACAAAATCAGAAGCATCATGATATGCGGCAGATTTTAAACCATATACTGCCACAGATTTATCTTTAACTTTAATTGTACCATTTGCAGTGCCAGTAGTGATAGATGGAACTGTCAAAACATCAGATGGCAAAATGCCGCTTGCAACGGTATCGACATATGCTTTAGTGGCAATGTCATTATCGTCATTGATGACTTGACCAGCCGCGTATTTAATTTTACCAGATAAAGTACCACCAGTAAGAGGAAGATATTTCGCTTTCTCTTTGTCGGTATATGCCTTTGCATCTTTAAGGGCTTTATCTGCCTTTACTTGTGCGTCTGTTGAAGACGCACCAGATGCAGTCTTAATTGCTGAATTCATCTCACTCTTGGTTGGATAGTTCGATAAGTCGGTCTTAGAGCCACCTAGCTTTTCAAACTTACCATTAACCCAAAAATATTCAGTATATTCATTGCTGGATTCAGTCAAATCTGGCAACATATAAATTGTATTTTCTTCGCCAGTAGAAGGAAGAGTTGACCCTTTTGCCAGCACAACACGTTTAAGATGCGGCGCACCTGCTACTGCATTTGCAATAGCCGTGTTCATAGCATCTTTTTTAACATATTCTGCTGGAACTTTATCACTCGGAATGTTAACATCCCAGTTAATATCAGAAGCATCTACGAGTTTGAAAGTGCCGTTATTCTTTTGTTTGATTTTATCAATAAGTTGAACAGGCATTATTTCACCTCCACCGTAGTTGCACCTAATCCTGCATTAGTTGACCTATAGATATTATAAGAAGCGGTATAGCCACTTGCATTTGTGAAATCAAAAGTCTTTACTTTGTTGAAGCCACCCTCGAAACCTCCAACATAAAATGCGGGAGTTCCAAAAGAAGCAGGAATAGCAAAATAAATATACTGCTCAGCATTAGCTGTGACGCTCCATGAACCCGTGCGACCAGACACTAAATTTCTAGTAAGCCTTTTGACAAACGCCGCATCTATCTTAGAAGTATCTGTTATATTGCTCACGCCATAGTATTTACCATTTAAAAAGTAAATTGTAGTCTGCTTAGTAGATGTGGCTTTGCGAGCGTCAGTAGCAGTCAAAGTAAATGCGGTCGTTGCGGTAAGAGGTGCCGCAAATGTAATTGCCGCAGTTCCAGATTGCGTCTTGTTGATTTCAAATGATTGACCACCTGCTGTAATTGTCAGTTTAGAAGGTTGTTTGTTCAAATTCCAAGAGAAGTTGGAAGATGGAAGACGAGAACCTATTTCAAGTGTGCCGCTATTGTTAGAAAAACTATTAACGGACATCGCTTTATAAATTGAAAGTGTGCCGTCAGAGGTAATATCAAAATCTCCGCTTGGCTTGATAATACCTGCGGCAGAGCCGGTGGCAATTTTAATATCGCCACAGCTGTATTTGATATTATTTTTCATGATACTCGTGGTATCTGAAAGAAAATAGATGCCGTTGGGGTCTATTTTGGTAGACCCCAACGCATCATACTCTGATTGCACTCCTATGTAAAATCTAATATCAGCAGACATACAATCTCCTTAATCTAATTTAAATTAGAGTGTACCCCACTCAATTAAACCATCAGCATATTTTTTAGCAGCAATCAGAGCATTATCAGCTTTGGTAGTAGCATCTGTGGCAGCTGCTTTAATAGCTTCGGTCTTCTTTGTATCAGCATAGGCCTTAGCTTTAGTAAGAGCACCAGCAGCAGCAGTAGCAGCGGCACCAGAAGCGTCAAAGACATTGCTGTTTTGATAAGCAGCAGAGCCTAGACCCTTAACAGCAACGTTTGAACCCTTAACAGAGATTGTACCATTAGCAGTGCCAGAAACAACATCTGCGGCCTGAACAGCAGAGTCAGCTTTAGCGCCTTGGGCGGCAGTAGCATAATTCTTGGCTAGACCATCAGAATAAGCCTTAGCATCTTTAAGAGCCTTGTCAGCCTTTTTACCAGCTTCAGTGATAGCAGCAGCCTGAGCAGCGTCAGCCTTTGTGGTGGCATCTGCTGCGGCAGCAGCAATGGCAGCATCCTTAGCGGCATCTGCCTTAGTCTGAGCATCAGTAGCAGCTTCACCCTTAGCAGTAGCAATAGCATCAGTTACTTGGTCTTTGGTGAAGTAGTTGCTAAGGTCTACATCAGAAGTACCAATGCGCTCAAAGGCACCGTTGACAAGCATATACTCGGTGTAGACAGACTTGTTAGAGCCTGCGGCATCTGTACTACCAGCATCGGGAACCATATAGATAGTATCTTCGTTGGCTTCGGAAACCTCGGGAAGAATGCTAACGATTTCACGCTTTAGGTGGTGCGCATTAGCTACGGCAGCAGCAATAGCGGTATTGGCTTCATCCTTTGTATAGGCATCGGCGATACCGTAACCAGCAAGGGTAGTAGCTTTGTCAGCTTTCTTGTCGATGTTGGCCTGTAGCTCGGTTTTAGCAGCGGTAACCTGTTTGGTGGTTTCAGCAGCAGCTGCTTTAATAGCTTCTGTCTTCTTAGTGGCAGAATCAGCTTTGGCATCTTTTAGAGCTTTGTCGGCTTTAGAAGTAGCGTCTGTGGCAGCGGCGGCGATAGCAGCAGCCTGAGCATCAGCGGCAGCTTTCTTGATAGAGCCTTCGCCCTCACCTTGAATAACCGTTAATTTTCCATCTGCGGCAGAAATATTATTTTCAGCAGTAGTAACACGCTGGGTAAGAGCAGAAAGGTCTGCGGCAACGGTTGTTGGCTTAACAACTGTAATATACTTGGTGCCGTCCCAATAGGCAACGTTGTCTCCATTATCACCTACAATATATAGGGTATTAATTTTACCCTGCGTAGGAAGTGCGCTTACTTTTTCGTAAATACCACCAGAGTATGGTGTATTACCTTTGTAAATGCGCTGCTCTTCTTCTACAAAATAAAGAGTATTAGCGTCTTTATTTTTAAGGCCTTGGTAGCCAGCAAGAGTAGCAGCTACAAATTTAACTTGACTCATTCACGTCTCCTTTAAATAGTTGTCCATTCTGTATTATTAGCAACACACATATATGTATGAAGGGCCGCATTCCATTTATAAATTGCTTTATCGGCAATATATATCATAGTTTCTTTTCCTTCTTTTGGAAAATCTTCAACAGAAGTACCAAAAGTTATGGTTTGTAAATTAGAAGGAGTAAGCTGTTTCCACCCGTCTTTATAGCGCCACATCACGCCAGTTTCTTCTACATAATAATAGCCTTCAACTGGTGCTAATTTATCAGTTCTATCTTTGTCTGTAGGAAATTCTTGGATACAATTATATTTAATTCGTAGACCGTTATAATCTAAATAGATGTGACGGGTATCGGAAACAAAAACTAAATTTCCATCGCTAACTGGTAATTTATTTAATTTTGCGGCCACAGTTGTATATACACGAATTACAGCCATTTTAACTCCTAAAATTCTACAATTGTTAAAGCGTTATCCGTGTAAGTTTTAGAAGTTTCAATGGCTTCTTTCTTTGCTGCTGCAATTGCTTCTGCACTAGCAGTTCCACCGGAACCTACGCTTGTATCAATATACTGCTTAATAGTAGTACCTTCGGCAATGTCACCGACTTTTTCAGAAAGAATAGTCTTTACTTGAGCAGCATCGACTTTAGTATTTAAATTCTCTTGGATGGGAGAAATTTGACCATCGGTATATGCTTTAGCTTGTTCAAGTGTCGTAGCACCTTGCGTGTCAGTATATGCTTTTGCATCTTCAAGAGCTTTGGCACCGGCACCCGCTTTTTCATAATTAACAGCAAGACTGTCAGCATATTCTTTTGCGCTTGTCAGAGTGGCAGTATCTTTTTCAACAGCAGCGGCAATGGCAGCAGCTTGAGCCGCATCGGCTTTTTTCTGCGCTTCTACAATTGCAGCAGTTTGTGCGGTATCTGCCTTGGCCTGAGCGTCAGTAGCGGCAGCATCAATTGCAGCTTGCTTGGCGGTCGCAACTTCATCTTTAGTCGCGTAATCAGAAAGGTCTACCTTACTGTCACCGATTTTTTCAAATTTCTTGACTTCACTAGCTACAACGAGAATGTATTCATCATAATGGTCATCAACTGGAACCATATAGATAGTATTAGCATCAGCTTCATCGACAGCAGGGAGAGCATCGACAATAGCACGCTTTAAATGGTCTGCTTTCGCAATAGCAGAAGCGATTGCAGTATCAGTTGCTTCTTTTGTATAAGCATCAGCAATGCCGTATCCAGCCAAAGTAGTTGCTTTATCAGCCTTGTCAGCGACAGTAGTATCTGTATATGCCTTTGCATCTACAAGAGCTTTCTTTACAGAACCTTCACCTTCACCAGTCAAGCTATCTAATTTAGCTTGAATAGCTTCAATGGTTGCTTTAAGATTCTCAACTTGTTCAAAAATTACCTTGAAACCAGAACCAGTATAGATATATCCTTTGTTATCTGTAGTATTAATATAGATAACACCTTGTTCTTGGTCGGTTTTTGGAAGAGCTTCTACTACCTTAACATACTCTTTTACCTTGGTTGGGTCAATTTCACCATCAATTCCAATAGGAGAAAGATTAAAACCTGTACCCTCAGCTTTTGGTTGAAGCATATATGCTTTATACTTACCATCAACCAATGCGGTAATGACTTGACCGCCATAAGCAATAGCTGAATCTGCATAGGTCTGTGCGGCTGCTAATGTCTCATGGACACTCGAAGCATCAAGTGGAAGAGCATTACCACGAGAATAGGCTTTTACAGCAACCAATAGTTTTGTGCTATCAATAGCCATAATTTATAACTCCTTTCTAAATGGTTACTGTAAATGTCATTGGAGCTGCGGCAGGAGCAGCCATAGCGTAGCTATAGACTTTATAGTTTGCAGCTGTTGCTCCGTTGGCACCTTCGACAGACACGGTCTGCTTGGCAAAGCTAGAAGCCATGCTAATATCATTTGTTTCTTCATATTTCACTTGGCTTACATCACGAAGAGCCGCAGGATAGGCGAAAACAATATATTGTTGCCCTTGAGCGACTTTAATGGTAAGTTTGGTACCAGCAGTAGGATTAAGAGACTTACCAGTAAGACCACGTACAATTGCAGAATTTAATTCAGGGACAGAGCCTACGCCAGTACCATAAAAAGCGTTCCGCTTTCCAACATAAGAAAGTATATTTGATGTAATAGAACCAGCAGTAATATGACCAGCTGGAGAATCGTCCCCAAGATTATCCTGCTTGATTGCACCCTCGGCATAAGAAGCGATAGCTTTAAAAGAAGTAGTACCTTCTCCAACAGTAATTGAATGGTCAGATAGAACCAACGGACTAGTAGTACCCTCAAGTACGTCTACAGTACCATCAGAAATTTTAATTGCAGTAAGAACGCCAGCATCTTGCTTCGTAAAGTTTGCTGTCATTGTTGCTGCAAGGGTAGTACCAACTTCATAATTGCCCGGTTGAGCGCCTTTTGAAACCGCAAGAGAAATCTTAGGTGCAATATATGTAGCAGGTACACGTTTCATAATAATCTTTTTAATTAATGCATCTAAATCAGTACCAGCTTCAATAACATCGCCAGTCTTGATACCGCCAACACTTCCACCAACGCCTAGTTGAACAGTGTGAGCCTGTTTAGATTTAGCGTTGCCAAGTGTATGCGGCACTTTAGAATCATCTACATAAATCATATTATCTTCTGTAGAAATAACGACACTATTTGTACCAATAGTCCCAGCGGTAATACTATCATTTAGTTTTGTTTCAGAACCATGAAAAAAACTAATTTTTTTTGCATTTTCTGCATCAGCCATATGTTTGTAACCCTCTCTATTGAGTATAAAAATTTTTATATATATAAAAATAAACCATATAGCTAAAATTCTCGAATCTTAACTTCTGCGCTGATAGCTATCTGGTCTAATTTATTTTCTACTGAAACGGCTTTATCATATGCACTTGTTGCAATTTGTTTGATTTCTTTTGTTTCCTTTGTCCATTCTTGAAATTCTTTACGTTGTTCATCCATTTGTTTTTCCATCTTGTCCCCAAGAGTAGCAAGATGGATTACAGCATTTTGAAAAGCGCTAAAATCATCAGAAACGACAAACGCAGAGCCGTCATTTGGGTCGGACAATACATGTACAAGAAAATTCGTGCTAGAAGCAATTGATACCGAATCAACTAATTCGACACAACAAAGCACGTCTCCTTCATGTAACATGGCTTGCGGCCATTTAATTTCCCATACGATAGGGTCTTCATGTGTTTTTGTAAAAACATTATATCCTTTTATATCTAGTTGAACATGCCGCCAACTCAAATAAACTTTTGTATCTGCGACACATTGCGCAGCAGCTTCTTGGTCGAAAATAATTCTAAAAGTACGACCATTTGCATCTGCGCCGCCAGCCACAATAGGGTCTTGAATGTCTTGGTCAAGAGACTTTAAATTGACTGTAACTGCTTTTAATTCCTGACTCATTTATTCACCCCTTTCATTGTTCTTTTGGCTTACAATAAATTGTGGATTGGAAAGATTGATTCTCGGTAGTTTGCGTATCTCTTCCATTAAGCCATCAATGAATGAGTTGCCGCCTGCCGCTTTATAATATAAATATCTACGCTCTAGAGATTCTAGATTAAGGTCATCAATAGCCTTAATTTCATAGCAAAAATAGTGATGCTTGTCAATGATATAACTGCGGGAGTTCTCCTGCAATCTTTCAAGAGTAAGTTTTTCATGCTCTTGGAGTGCTTTAATATCATTCGATTGGTTGCTAATTTCTTGGCTAAGCCTTTTAATGTCTGCTTGCAACGAAGCAATACTTTCTATAATCTCAGAGTGCTGTGTATCTTTAAGTGTCTGATAATTGAAGAATTTTTTTAATTTATTATAAAAATATTCCAATAGTTCACTTAAAAATTTAAAAGCAACAGCTAAAATCACAACTAGCATAACGATAGCTCCGAAAGAGTATTGCGACACTAGTTGCGACAAAGCATCCATTCTCGGCAATATCCCTTCTTCTCTACATAATCTAATATAATATGAAAATAATTTATATTTGATTTTAGGAATTTGCCCATAAAAAAAATGAGGGAAACATAAAGTTTCCCTCGAATGAAATAAATTAAGCAGTTCTATGCCACACATAGCAATTTTGATAAGCTGGTAAATTATTGTGAGCTTTGCCACCACCAGTTGATTTATTAAAAGTCTCATTTTTACTACAAGAGTTATCAGTAACCCAAGTCAATCTGTGGCCCTTTTGAACACCACCATTTACAAGGTGAGCATAATATACCCATGTTGCATCTCCATGCCTATGAGCTGGCATTTCATTAATACTAAGCGTATGTGTGTCTTTCCC
>SKEO01000023.1_pt1 | contig 153010 bp, 123 predicted proteins | sample 4826801 | NCBI WGS metagenome assembly SKEO01 (sample SAMN11008807, study PRJNA524170) | human gut metagenome | biome: Human fecal sample; material: Feces; isolation source: fecal sample from pouch patient p3 | host: Homo sapiens | place: Israel: Tel-Aviv | collected 2016-02-25 | reverse complement strand
CGTTCATCCTGAGCCAGGATCAAACTCTCGTTAAAAGTGTTTGTTTCCAGTCAAGAATCACTACTAGCAATCCTATCCCTTTTACTGTTTTTAGGTTGACATTTCTGTCTGTTCTGAAATTTTCTCAATTGTTCGAAATTTTCAGGGTTGTGTTGTCTATTGTTTAATTATCAATGTTCTGTTTTGCTTTTCGTAATCAGCTTTTTTATTTTATCACAGCGTTTCCTACTTGTCAAGCACTTTTTTATTTTTATTTTTTTCGTTATCGCTTGTCGCGACAACTTCTATATCTTATCACTTTATTCTTTCTTTGTCAACAGTTTTTTTATTTCATTTTTCATTTGCTGTTAACTCTGATTGAAACATTTCAAAAATATAGCCACTGCTGTTTGCAGCGACATTTATAATATCATCTTATTCAAAAACTGTCAATACATTTTTCATTTTATTTCAAAAAGCTTTACTCTTTTTTCTCTACCGCTTTCTTATCTCATCCATAATTCATTCGCAATTCCCGGCACGGGATCCGACTTCATGCTGATTTGCACTATTCTTTTTCGAATCCCCGTACCTCAGGAAAATTTTTAAACCTAAATAATCAAACGATTCCCAAGCTTTTCAGACTAAAACAGATTTTTTACCGCCGGATAGATATTTTTAAATTTCTGATATCTTTCCTCGTATTTTTCTACAAGTTCCTTTTCCGGCTCTATGGTATCGATAGTCTTCACAAATTGCTTTGTCGCTGTTTCAACATCCGGATATTCCCCACACCCGACCGCTGCAAGCATGGCAGCTCCAAGCGCCGGTCCTTCTTCACTCTCTATCACTTCTACTTTTATGTTCATGACATTTGCAATAATCTTTTTCCAAAGTGGACTTTTTGCACCTCCACCGCAGATTTTCGTTCTCGCAATATTTATGCCAAGACTTCTCGCAACCTCAAGAGAGTCTCTTAATCCAAATGCCACTCCTTCTAAAACTGCCTGTGTCATTTCTTCCCGTGTTGTGTCCATAGACATTCCGATAAAAGCAGCCCGGACTTTTGGATCATTATGCGGAGATCTTTCTCCCATTAAATATGGAAGATAGAATACGTTATTCTCACCAAGTTTTGTAATACCTGCCTGTTCGTTTACAAAATCTGTTGTTTTCAATATTTCTTCTGACCACCACTTATTGCAGGATGCTGCACTTAGCATACATCCCATCAGATGATAGTTTCCATCTGCATGTGCAAAAGAATGAAGTGCATTATTTTCATCTACTTTAAATTTTTTACTGGAAATAAAAATCGTTCCGGAAGTTCCAAGAGAAATATTACACATTCCCTCTCCTACTGTGCCTGTACCCACCGCTGCCGCCGCATTGTCTCCGGCTCCTGCAATCACTTTTACCTCTTCCGTCATTCCAAGTTCCTCTGCAATATTCTTCTTTAAGGATCCTACGACCTCATAGCTTTCATATAGCTTCGGAAGCTGTTCTTCTGTAATACTGCATATCTCAAGCATTTCTTTTGACCAGCATTTATTTTTCACATCCATCAAAAGCATACCGGAAGCATCCGATACATCTGTACAAAATGTTCCGCACAATCGATAAGCAAGATAATCTTTTGGAAGCATGATTTTTTTAATTTTCTGAAAACGTTCCGGTTCATGACGTTTCATCCAAAGAATCTTTGGAGCCGTAAAACCGGCAAACGCAATATTGGCAGTATACTTCGAAAGTGTTTCTTTTCCGACTACTGTATTTAAATACTCTGTTTCTTCTCCCGTACGACCATCATTCCACAAAATCGCCGGTCTTATTACATTATCTTCTTCATCCAGGACAACCAATCCATGCATCTGTCCACCAAAACTGATTCCTGCAATTTGCGATTTATCACATTCTGCAGTCAGCTCTTTCAGGCCGTTCATAGATTGTTCGAACCAATCTTCCGGATTTTGTTCTGACCATCCAGGGTGCGGGAAAAACAAAGGATATTCTTTTGAAACTATTTTTTTAATTTCTCCGTTTCCATCCATCAGAAGCAGCTTCACAGCCGATGTCCCTAAATCGATACCTATGTATAACATATTTATTTCCTCCAACTACCTTCCTGTTAACTTACCACACATTCATTACGGCTCAGTAAACGAACATAAAAATTCTGCAATCACTTCAATACAGCCTTCTACATCTTTCATATCCGCAATTTCTCCCGGTGTATGCATGTTCCGCAGTGGAACTGCTGTAAATACTACCGGTACCCCTTGATTGGAAAAATGAATCTCATCTGCATCCGTATAGCTTCTTGCACTTGCCGCCTCACGCTGTGTATGAATGCCGATGCGTTCTGCACATTCCTGCATTTTTTTATTCAACCGTTTGGATGCTAACGGACTATTACAAAGAGATGGTCCCCCTCCAAGAACAACATCTCCCGCTACTGCCGGATTTGGAAACCTGCTATAATCCGTACAATTCGTAACGTCTACAACGACGGCTGCTGTCGGCTGAATCCGTGTACTAGACCAATATGCCCCGTTTTTAACCGTCTCTTCGCCAACCGTCGCTGCAGCATAAACTCCTATCTCACAGCCTCTCTCCCTCGCTCTTTTTAATGCCTCCATAATTACAAAAACACCAATTCGATCATCGAATGCCCGCGCTGCAAGTCTGCCATTTGCAAGTTCCCTTACTCCTGCATCCAATACAACGGTATCTCCAAGCGATACATATACTTCCGCATCTTTTTGGGAAGTAGCACCGATGTCAATCAAAAAATCAGAAGCTTTTAAATTATCTTGTTTAAACAATTCCCTGCTGCACTCTACAACACCATACACAATCCCCTTTTGCGTATGAATCCGAACTTTCTGTCCCGGATAATTCTGATGAATGATACCTCCACGCTCAATCGCCTGAATTCTGCCTTCCTCTGTAATCCTCGTGACAAGAAGACCAATTTCATCTGCATGTGCAGACAGCATGACTCTAACCGGACTTTCCGGATTTAAAATACAGATTACATCTCCCATTTCATCTGTCCATATCTCATCTGAAAAGGGCTGCATGTGAGATTTTACTACCTCTTGTCCACACTCCTCACAGCCAGATACCGATATCTGCTCTAATAGTTTATCCAAAAATTCCCTATCCATCTTCTACACCTCTAATTGCTTTTACTTTTTATTGTTTGGCGCTATTTTGTAATACTGTGCCCGAATCCTTTCTAATGCTTCCTGTAGATAACTCCTTGACGTTGCAATATTGATCCTTATGAAAGAATCAGTATGCTTCCCATATCTGCTGCCCATATAAACAGATACCTTTGCATCTTCGATAAAAAACTTTTCTAACTCCTCCGGACTGATCTGAAGCTTTTCTGTTTGCACCCATGCCATATAAGTACCCTCTGATGGGATCACTTCCAGTTCCGGCATATTCTTTTCAAGATATTTTTTCAAAAACTCATAATTTTCATCCAGATATGCATTGACCTGTTCTATCCATTCATCACATTGCGTATAAGCCGCTTCCATAATACCGGCAGCAAAAATATTCGGATTATGAAGTCCCCAACGGTCCATGGTTTCTTTTATCCGCTCCCTGATTCCTTGATCCGGAATCAATAAGTTCGACAAGATAACTCCCGGTACGTTAAATGTCTTTGTAATCGAATTGCACACAATCATCCGTCCCTGAAGATCCTCTTGAAAGTGCAGGCACGACACAAATTTATGCCCTTTTTTCACAAAGTCTTCATGTATTTCATCCGATATCAAAAGCAGATCATATTCCTTGCAAATATCAACTACTTGCCGCAGCTCCTCGATTTCCCAGACTCTCCCCGTTGGATTATGTGGATTACATAAAAGCATGATTTTTGCACAGACACCTTGCGCTTTCTTCTCGTCCAGATTTCTTCTCAACTGCTGAAAATCCATTTTATATCTACCGTTCTCCAACACAAGAGGACTTTCAATCATAACACGGTGATATTTCTCAACTGCATTTTGGAGCGCTGTGTAAGCCGGAGTATGAAGAACAATCCCATCTCCCTCATTTGTAAAAGTTTCCACTGCCATATTCAACGCCATATTAATTCTCGGAGAAAATACAACCCATTCGTTCTTAGTTTCTTGTCCATAACGACGCTTCATCCATTGAGAAACCAGTTCTTCATAATTCTCTGGCCAAATAGTATATCCAAACACACCTTTCTCAACAATGTTCTGCATTGCCTCTATGATTGGCTTTGGGGAGCGGTAGTCCATATCTGCCACTCCCAAATGCATCACGTCTGATCCAAACAACGCATCCATCTCATCAAATTTCGCGCTGTTTGTATTTCTTCTGTCTATTTGTTCATCAAAATCATATTTCATAGATTATCCCTTTACTGCACCAGCCATTGAACTTTCCAAAATCTTCTTTGAACAGAACATAAATAAAAGAAGAATTGGAATAACTGATAGTGTTACTCCTAAATATATAACACCATAGTCCGTCTTGTATACCCCTTGCATCTGCTGTACCAAAATAGGAAGTGTAAATTTCTCCTGCGAGAACAAAAGAATAGACGGCTGAACAAATGAGTTCCAACATCCTACAAATGTAAAAATTGCCTGTGTAGCTACACCCGGAATAATTACCGGGAAAATAATTTTATTGAAAATTTTAAATTCATTGCAGCCATCAATTCTCGCACTTTCCATAAGCTCATTCGGAACATACGCATCTATATACTGACGGATCCAATATACCATAACCGGAGTTGCAAAACTCGGCATAATAATAGAAAGATAACTATCCAGCAATCCTAATCCATTCATCTCCTGGAAATATCCGATGATACCAAGCTGTCCTGGCAGCATCATCGTTGCAAGTACAATCCAGAACAAAACTTTGTTTCCGCGGAATTTATATTTTGCAAATCCATATGCCGTTAAAGCTCCAATATATGTAGAGATCAATGTATAAGTAACCGAAATAAAAATACTGTTCGCAAGTCCTCTCCAGATATTTACATTGTCTTGTAATCGTTTATAATTATCCATCAAATGGCTTCCTGGAAGCATTTGAAAAGATGTTGCTAAGGCTGCATTATCATGAGTACATCCAATAATCATATTATAAAATGGTACTATACTTATAATAGCCAGAAAAATCAAAACGATATAGGTCAAAATCCTGCCGATTTTTGCGTGGTTTTCTTTTTTTGCTTTCACACTCATTTAATACTGCTCCTTCTTTCCTGTTGTATACTTCATAAAGATAATAGAAAATACAATAATAATCACAAATAATCCATAAGAAATAGCTGCACCGTATCCATAATCTAAATTTGTAAATGCAATATTGTACATATACATAACCATCGTCAACAAGGATCCTTTCGTTCCTCCCATTTGACCGCCGAATGTATATGGAAGGTCAAATATTTGCAGACCACCTATGATGGAAGTTACAAATGCGAAGGTCATGATCGGTCGCATAAGCGGAAGAACAATTTTAAAGAAGGTTTGAACCTTTGTTGCCCCATCCACCTCTGCTGCCTCAAACAGTTCATAAGAAATACCACGAATTCCTGCTGTGAAGATAATCGTATAGTATCCAAAATACTGCCAAAACAGAACAAATGCAACAATCAACTGTGATAAGATCGGACTTCCTTTCCAGTTGATCGGTTCCGAAATAATATGCAAAGAGGTAAGTAACTGGTTCACGCTTCCGACTTTCCAGTCAAAGAGTAAGCTGAATAAAACACCGAGCGAAACTGCTGTGACAAGATTCGGAAAATAGAAAACCGTTTTAAAGAAATTAGATCCTTTTAATCTTCTCTGATTCAATAAAAATGCAAGCACTAATCCGAATACCATCTGTGGTATCATCGAAAGCAGTGCAATGAATATTGTATTCCCGATCGACTTGATAAACATCGGATCATGTAACAATCTGGCATAATTGGCTAATCCAACAAATTGTTGTTCTCCAAATCCATCCCATGTCATAAAGCTTAATTTAAACGTATAAAGAATCGGATACAGCGTAAACCCCAGGAACACAATAATATATGGGGCAATAAAGAAATATCCTGCATTATTTTTATTTATTTTATTTCGTTTTTTCTTTGTTTTTGCGGACACTTTTTTGTAATCCTCCTTCCGACTAAAAAAAGCTGCTTCGCGTTGTACTCTTCCCGAATACCTCCACGAAGCAGCTATGTTGCTAAAAATTAATCGATTTCGATTTCCGGATAAATATTTTTCATTTCTTCTTTAAAGCCTTCTACTGCTTCTTCCGGTGTTGTCTGTCCTGTAGCTATCAGATCCATCTGTGCAGTTGCACTTGCCCATGCCTGACGGTCATATTTTGTCATCGGATCTCCTTTTACATTTTTTGCTGTTTCATAGAAATCTGCAAAATACTGCTGATCTCCTGTAACGATATCTGTATGTCCCTCTTCAATACATCTTTCAATTGCCGGGATATATCCTGGGAAATCTCCCCATGTATTTGCAAGACCGTTTACAAGGTAATCTTCATTGGATGTCATAGTTTTAATCCAAGCCCATGCAGCATCTTTATTTTCTGATTTCGAATACATTCCATACCATGTTCCACCATTCTGGTAAGGAATTGGAGCCTGCATATATCCCCATGTATTAGCAGCTTTGTCCATTTCGTCTGCCGGAATACCTGGTTTAATACAAAAGTTTAATCCCCAAGTTGGAAGACATGTTAAAATAAACATATCTTTTGAATACATTCCGGATGTCCAGCCTGCTGACCACATATCAGCTTCTGCATCTACTTTATTTTTTACAACAGTATCCATCATTTCGTACATCTCAAGCATATACTCATCATCAATGATGTGGTTGTTTTCATCTACCCATGCCTGTCCTTTGTAAGATGCATAGAGCTGTAATACAGATTCCACGTCATCTAATAAAGCAATTTTTCCACCTGATTTTTCATAAACCTGTTTACCCGCTTCAACAATTTTATCCCAGCTTGATAACATATCATATAATTCCTGTGGATCATCGGTTCCAAGATATTCTTTTGCTAATGCTTTTTTGTACCAGAATCCGCCCGGTGTTGACTGCCATGAAAGACCTTTTACATTTCCTTCCCCATCTCTTGATAACTCATCTACATATGGGATCATGTCTTTCGAAATCGCATCTGCTCCGTACTGTTCCTGGCTTAAGTTCTCAAGCATATCGGAATCTTTATAAACACCAAAGTCTGAAATTTCAAAAGTTGCTACATCCGGTGCATTTGTTCCTGTACGGAACGCATTTTGAAGTTTTGTTCGGTATTCTTTGGACGGCATAACCGTTACATTTACCTTTACGCCCGGTACAATTTTATTGAACTCCTCCACATAGAAATTCATCTCGTCCTGGCTTAAGTTTGTCCAAACGTTGATTTCTCCTTCTGTCTTTGTTACATCCTCAGTAATCTTCTGTTTCTCAGGTGCTTTCCCATTCGCAGATTTTTTCTCACTTCCACCCCCGCAACCTGTAAGTACTGTCGATGCTGCTAAGGTTGCAGCAAGAACTCTCGCAAGTCTCTTTTTCATTTTTGTTTCCTCCTTTTGTGGATTTCCTGTTTCTTATATTTTAAATTATAGCAATCTTTTTTGTGCATCACTAGCAGACTTTCAACCTCTCAATGTCACTTTCTTGTCATTTTGTATATAAAATACATTTGTATATCTACTTTTTTATGCACATCAACGAGATTGTCAATAAAATATCATATTCACACATATATTTCTTGGAATATCCAAAGAACCAACCCTCTCTCACAAGCATGTTTTATCATATAGGATTCCAAAGCAATCTCCTACGAACATAAAAAAATTGCCCATACGCAAAAAGTATAGGCAACTTATCGATTCACTTATTTATCCCCATGGATTTTCCGTAGGATATCTCACACCTTTTGGCTGATTGTATCCGATCTCTTCTACCGGAACTCCAATATATTTGAATACTTCAAATAATACTTTTCCATGTTTTCCAAACGCAACTGCTCCGTGGTGCGGGAAGTTTTTCTCAATCAACACATGACGATAGAATCTTCCCATCTCCGGAATCGCAAAAATACCGATCGAACCGAATGATCTTGTAGCAACCGGAAGAACTTCTCCCTGTGCAATGTATGCACGCAGCTTACAATCTGCTGTACTTTGGAGTCTGAAGAATGTGATATCGCCCGGAACAATATCTCCTTCCAAAGTTCCCTGTGTCACTTCTTCCGGAAGCGATCTTGCCATGATCAGCTGATATTTCATCTCGCAGAAAGAAAGTTTTTTGCTTGCAGTGTTTCCGCAGTGGAATCCCATAAATGTGTCTTTATGTGTATAATCAAATTTTCCTTCAATATCCTCCCGATAGAGATCTGCCGGAACATTATTATTGATATCCAGTAAGGTTACGATGTCATTGCTTACTACTGTACCGATAAACTCACTCAAGGCTCCGTAAATATCTACCTCACAAGATACTGGAATTCCCTGCGCTGTAAGACGGCTGTTCACATAGCACGGCACAAATCCGAACTGAGTCTGGAATGCAGGCCAGCATTTTCCTGCAATGGCAACATATTCTCTGTACCCTTTATGCTCCTCTACCCAATCTTTTAACGTCAGCTCATACTGTGCTAATTTTCTAAGAATCTCTGGTTTTTTATTTCCTGCACCAAGTTCCTCTTCCATTTCTTTTACAATTTCCGGAATTCTCTCGTCATCTGCATGTTTATTAAATGCTTCGAAGAGATCCAACTCAGAGTTCTCTTCAATCTCAACCCCTAAATTGTAAAGCTGCTGAATCGGGGCATTACAAGCTAAAAAGTTTAACGGACGCGGACCAAAGCTGATAATCTTTAAACTATGCAGTCCGATAATCGCTTTTGCAATCGGAGCAAATTCATGGATCATATCTGCACATTCTTCTGCGGTTCCGACCGGATATTCTGGAATATATACTTTGACATTGCGAAGTTTCAGATTGTAGCTTGCATTCAACATTCCACAATATGCATCACCACGTCCCTGGATCAAATTGTCTCCTCTTTCTTCTGCAGCTGCAACAAACATTTTTGGTCCGTCAAAATGCTTTGCAAGTAAAGTTTCAGAAATTTCCGGTCCAAAGTTTCCAAGGTATACAACCAATGCATTACATCCTGCTTTTTTGACATCCTCTAAAGCCTGAACCATGTGAATTTCACTTTCCACGATGCAAATCGGGCATTCATAGATTTCTGCTTCTCCATATTTTTCAACATAAGCTTTGATAAGTGCTTCTCGTCTTGTAACAGATAAACTTTCCGGAAAACAATCCCGGCTTACTGCTACCACACCAATCTTAAGTTTTGGCATATTATTCATTTTTTCTCCTCCTGATTTACTCCAACGTAATATTCAGACCTTTGAGTCCATTAAAAGCTCCTTCAATCTTTGCATCTTCGTGAGCGATTAACCATTTGTTTTTTGCGACCATCAATTTTTCTTCACCCTCATCGGATGTTTCAAACGTAAGCTCTGTGTTCGTATCCTTTGGAAGTACGATCACACAACGAAATCCCTCATCTTCCACGTTACACGGTGCATAGTGAAGCGTCGTTGCATATAATTCTACCGCAGTTCCTGCCGGTACATAAAAAGCTTCTACCCGTTCCGTGTCATATGTAAAGTCGTCCTCTATATCCTGCTGACAGCCAAGCAACAGAATCAGATCATCCACCGCCACATCCACTTCTGAGCAACGGTGATATTCCAGTGCATTCAATGACTTATTATGTCCGTTGCAATATCCTATCTGAATATCTAAGCCGCCGTATATACTATTTTTCAATTTCTGCGCTACATCCGATTTTTCCAAGCATTCCATTGATGGTACATAAATAACATCCTCCGGAACTTGTGTAGCATTCATTTTTTCTAACAGATCCGAGAAATCTAAATTGCTTATCACTTTCCCGTATTTTTTAAAGGATTCATCCGTTACCTTTTTCATTTTTAAGCTTCTCCCCCCTCTTTTGGAAATTTTTTTATATTTTAACAAGTTTTTTTATTCTATTCAACCAATATATTGCCTTTTCAATGTCACTTTCTTGTCATTTTTTCACAATTCCCTCTTTATGCCTTGCAACATAAAAAGTGTATGCGAAACACTTCTTTCCGATTTCATTCGGAAGCAGCTGTCTCTGCATACACTTCTTTTAGTTTTTCTCTTTTCTAAAATCACTTGGCAATCTTCCATACTTTTTACGAAATGCATTTGCAAAGGCTTTGCTATTGGCAAACCCATGATTCAATGCAATATCGCTAATCATGTGATCCGTCTCCATTAATTCCTTACTGGCACGCTCCAATCTCACATTTTGTACGTAATCCCTATAATTAATCTTTGCATACTTTTGAAACATCTTCGACAAATACGTTGGAGAATATCCGAAGATTTCCGCCAGACTCTCCAGCGACAATTCTTTTTGATAATTCTTTTTGATATAATCTGTAATTTCCGTAAGCCGACTTAGTTTCTGATAACTCTTAACCGCCTCAGGACTAATATCTGTATCTCTATATTCCGTAACGAGTGTGTAAAGCAATTCATAAAAATAGCTTTGTACTCGAAATTCATATCCGCATTCTTTTTTCACATAGGTATCATACATTTTATGCATCAGCTTCATCAATTCCTGATTGCGGACGCGCGGCTCATGCGAAAAAGAAATAAATTGTTCATTTGTATAGTATTTTTTAAAAACGACAAGTGGAATCTGAATCACAACTGTTACATTCGGCTTTGGCGAAAAAATCGAATGCACTTCGTTGGAGTTTACTAAAAGGAATTCCCCCGCATTCATTTTATACTCTTCTTCATTCAAAAAGAAGCGTAAACTACCTTCAAAAATTGCAAAAATCTCTATTGAGCGATGCCAATGTTTTCCCCTAACATAGTTTCCATTTTTCCCTTCAAATAGAAACATTTTAAAACTCAAATCCTCATTTGGCAAAATAATCTCATGACTATATCCCATCCCATCTCATCTCTTCCTCTTTTTAAATATGTTTTCTATTTCTGTTATCGAAGTCCTTCTTGCTTAAAGCAGCATTTCTCTTAAAATCACATTCGCTCTGTATAATTCTGACAGGAATCTACTTGACTGTATCTGTCGGAAACACTCCGCTCCCAACGGAGTACCTCCAAACAAAGTAAGCACCAAAAAGAACATCCACACAAAAATGACTCCTAGAAAAAACCCAAGTGCCGCTCCTGCCCATCGGTTCAATCCATGCAGGATCGGAATCTTTGTGATCACATCCAATGTAAACAAAGTCATCCTCACCACGATTGTAAGGAAAACAAATGTCGTCAAAAAAGCGATTACATTGATCACAGTCCTCGTAATATAACTGCTGATATAATCTGCAAATCGTTCCGCTCCGAGTATCCCATAAATTTCCCGGTTATTGTTTTCCAAAAGGATCTGCTTGAAAAATTCTGGAAGTCCTGCCTGTTCGATTGTCTGAATCTGCTCTTGAAGGGAAACATCTTCCTTTTCTGCAATCTCCGCCGGTGCAAAAATCTCCATGCAATTTTTCTCTATCACCTCATCCACAGACGTCCACTTCATGATTGCTTCCCCGACATGTGGCGTAAGAATGCTCACCAGTATCACCGTAAAAATTGTCGCAGCAAAAGAAACACAAAGCCTGAAAAACCCTTTTCGATAGCCATTGCAGATACTGATCGCAAAAATTGCCATAACAATGACTGCCATCCAGTTTGTCTGATCCATTGCTCTTTTCCCCTTCTATTTTACCAGACGAACTTTCTGGATTCCGTTGATATTCATGACCGTATAAGTGTTGATTCCCCCCACCGGAACTATATCGAGAATCTTATCTTGAAATTGTCCGGCAAACCGCTTCACACCATTCGCAGTGTAGATACAGCAATTTACACCGTCATACATCATCACCGTTTCTCCGACCATCTTTACATGTGCATAATCCCCTTGAAACTTTTTGGACATCGTCCGCTGTCCTTTTTGATTATAAAGACAGATTTCATATCCCTTTTTGTCCTTTGCCTTTAAAACAAAACCGATATACTTCTCTGTATGATATACACTCTTGATCTCTGTATCAAATTTTACTTCTTTTTTCAATTTAGGCTTGTCTGTTCCCTCATAAATATAAAACCCAGACTCCCCGACCAGCACAGACGTCTCATCATCCATAAAAAAAGCACTTGGAACAATCTGACCCGTATAGCTTTCTCCGGCAACCTGATTATTTTTCTCTTCTCTTCCCGCATCCCCAAAGTTGTAATACACCACGTTGGAAGCAAGCGCTCCGCTTTGTACATGTAAATAGGACACGATCAAGGTTGTCCCATCATTGGAAAGTGCAATTTCCACTGGATAACCGTCTTTTGCTGCTGATACTTTATTTTCTACGAGAATATTTCCCGTCGAGTCATAACACATCACCTTCGGAGAAACTTCATCTTTTAACACTGCTGCCACAATTCCATTCGTGGAAATAGACAACTTTTCGATTGGCTGCGTCGTCTCAATCTCTCCTTTGATCCCTTCATGGTCGATTACAATGATACTGTTTCCGCCACTGTCTCCGATTGCTGCAACCTCATGATTGATCTCAATGATCGGATTCTTGATCTGATAAGAGTGATTCCATATTTCTTTTCCTTTTTGATCAATCAGTGTCATTCCGTCTTTTGTATATTTTAAAACGGAATCCCCGAACATCTTATAGCTTCCATCTGCCGAACTGTCTCCTTTGTATGTACGAATCACTCGTGTATTTTCATATGTGCGGTACTCCAAAAGCAGATAAGATCCAAAAATGATCATAAATCCCAGAAATGCTGCCGTAATAATTCTTTTCCACCTCATTAATTTATGCTTTCTGATCTTTTCTTTCAGATTTTGCATCGACTCTGACAAATGTAATTCTTTATTGATTTTATCAGTCATAGTTTTCCCCTTTGTTTTTCGGGATCTAATCGTTATCCCGCTGTTTTACTTATATTCGCGTACATTATATCACACTTTTTCTTTCTGGTGTGTTTTTAATTTTCTTTTTCTGATTACGGAAGAAGCAGTTTTTGTCCTACATAGATAAAGTCATTTTCTTTCAAACCATTGATCTTACAGATAGAGGCAATATTTTCATCCGTACCATAAACTTTTCTGCTGATAGACAAAAGCGTGTCCCCTTTCCGCACAACATAAATATCTCCCTGGCTTCCCTCCTCAAGTTCCTCCGCAGCGCCTTCTTTCCAGTCAGATGCTTCCTGTTTTGTTTTTTCTTCTGTGGTCTTTTCTCCACTTTTTGCTGCAGCATCTTCTTTGTTGATTTCTTTTTTCTCTACTGCGTGCTCTTCCAGCTCCTTTTTTAATCCAACGGAAGGCGTCCGATCTACGCTGACTCTTTTTGCTTCCTGTTCCGATTGTGCAGATTCTGTGAGTGCTTCCAGCGATTTTTGTACCGACTGAATCTTGTCATAATTATTCATCATCGTTATCCCCATCACCAGCATGACTAAGATCAAAAACGAACTGGCGATACGCATAAAATGAATTGACTGTTTTTGATCTTCTAACTCCCCCTTCGTACGAATCAGGTTGCGAAAACTTTTTGCAGCCCTGTCCTCCACCGACTCACTGATCGTAAGTCCATTTTTTCTGCGCGATGCAATCATATAATTCTGCATCGCAGGATTTTTCTCATAGTAAATATAATATCCACTCACCTTCATCAGATCATTGAATTTATTCACATAAAAATAATCTTCTTTCTCCCGCAAATCCCGCATAACAAATATAGAATACGTATTTGGAAAAGCATTCTCGTGTGTCCGTATCACCTCGTCATTGATCTCAGCCGGAATTCCCGGGGCACTTACAAACCATCCTACGATCGTTGCATTTCCAAAATAACGCTTGCAGTCTTCGTATGCATTTTTCCATGTTTCTTCCGTAATCTGAAATGTATTTCCGTCCCGTTTCAGTTCATACATCTGGATCGCTCCTGTGATGTATATGTAATCCGGATGCTCCTTGTCTTCCATCTCTCCTATTAAAAATGCTCCCCGAATTTCCTCTGTCTGATCCGAAATTTGCCCGAAAAATGTATCTACATAATCTTCTACATAGATTTTAGGACCACCGGATATGTTCCCAATCTGTCTTACATTTCTAGGAATCTCTCTTTCCATCTTTACTCACCTCTCTGCGTATTTTCTTTAGCATAGCACACAAAGCCGACTGAATTTATCACTTGTTGTCGAGAGGTCGCTGGAATATTTCGACAAAAAGCGGAAGGAATCGTACAAACATTGTACTTTCCCTTCCGCGTTCTTTTTCTGCTCTACTTTTATTGATATGATCCGAGCATTACCTGTTTTCGTTGCTTAGGCTTTCTCTGACTCGTCTCACACGCTCCACAATATTTATCTGTCAAAGTGGTAATGAAACCTTCCGCTGTCCGTGGCACTCTGAAAAATGTCACAGGCCACATATGCCGATAAATAATATCCTTCTCAATTTCATTGAGATCAAAAAACTTACTTGCATTTTTCAATGCTGTTCTCGGGTGTGTCAATCCGTGAAACCGATCACCCGTCTTTTTTCTGTGTGTGTGCCAGTCATACAAAAACAAGTCATGAAGCATTGCGCCTCTCGCTGCAGATCTTGCATCCAAACCAAGAAACTTACACCACTGATAATTATAATACGCAACATGCAGACAATGTTCGTAGCAGTTGCTGTTACCGTGATGGGGATACAATTTCATGCGAAGTACCACCGGATGTGTCGCGATGTCACGGATGCTCTCACAAAACTCATCCTGCCACTCCTTACGCACATGGAGGACTTTACGCTTCCAACTTTTATATCTCTTACTCTTTCTGATCATAGTCTCTGCTCTTATGATACAAATGCTTTTACTTTTTTGTAAATGCTGTCCGCATCCAGTTCATATTTCTTGATCAGTTCTAATGCCGGTCCGGATTCTCCAAACACATCATTCACTCCGATCTTCAGCACTTTCACCGGATAATTTTCTGACAGCACGTCACATACAGCACTTCCAAGTCCGCCAATCACAGAATGTTCTTCTACTGTAACAACCTTCCCTGTTTCTTTTGCAGATTCGATCACTAATTTCTCATCCAGCGGTTTGATCGTATGAATATTGATTACTTTTGCACTGATTCCGTCTGCTTCTAATTTCTTTGCAGCTTCCAACGATTCAGATACTTCCAACCCGGTTGCGATGATTGTCACATCTGTTCCTTCACGCAATACAATTCCTTTTCCAAGTTCAAACTTGTATTCTGTATTATCGTTGATCACCGGAACTGCAAGTCTTCCAAAGCGAAGATATACCGGTCCCTCATGTTCATACGCTGCTTTCACTGCCGCTTTTGCCTCTACATCATCTGAAGGGTTGATCACAACCATTCCCGGAATCGTTCTCATCAACGCAATATCTTCGTTACACTGATGTGTCGCTCCATCTTCTCCTACAGAGATTCCGGCATGCGTTGCCCCAATCTTCACATTTAACTTCGGGTATCCGACAGAGTTTCTCACCTGTTCAAATGCACGTCCTGCTGCAAACATCGCAAACGAGCTTGCAAACGGAACCTTTCCTGTCGTAGCAAGTCCTGCTGCAACCCCGATCATATTTCCTTCTGCGATTCCACAGTCAATATGACGCTCCGGAAATTCCTTCTGAAACATCGCTGTCTTTGTAGCACCTGCAAGGTCTGCATCCAGCACAACCAGATTTTCGTGAAGCTTTCCTAATTCTACCAATGCCTTTCCATAGCTCTCTCTTGTCGCAATTCTCTTTACATCTGACATAATGCTTCACCTACCTTCTCTAAATCTGCCATTGCCACTGCATACTGTTCTTCATTTGGAGCTGCTCCATGCCAAGAAGCTTCATTTTCCATGAAAGAAACATCTTTTCCTTTGATCGTCTTCGCGATGATCGCTGTCGGTTTTCCTTTTACTTCTTTTGCTTCTTTAAATGCCGCTGCGATCTCGTCAAAGTTATGTCCGTCAATATTGATCACATGGAAGTTAAATGCATCAAACTTCTTGTCGATCGGGTATGGAGAATTGACATCTGCAATATTTCCATCGATCTGAAGTCCATTGTTGTCTACGATCACAACTAAGTTATCTAATTTTCTATGTCCTGCAAGCATGGCTGCTTCCCACACCTGCCCTTCCTGGATCTCTCCGTCTCCAAGAAGTGTGTATACACGATAATCATCTCCGGAAAGCTTTGCTCCGATCGCCATTCCAACTGCTGCTGAGATTCCCTGTCCGAGAGATCCGCTTGACATATCTACACCAGGAATGTGCTTCATGTCCGGATGTCCCTGGAGATAAGATCCCACATGACGAAGTGTTGTCAGATCTTCTACCGGGAAGAATCCTCTGTTTGCAAGTGTCGCATAATATCCCGGTGCTGTGTGACCTTTCGATAAGACAAAACGGTCTCTGTCTGCTTTTTTCGGATCTGCCGGGTCAACATTCATCTCTTCAAAGAAAAGATATGTATAGATATCTGCTGCGGATAATGATCCGCCCGGATGTCCTGATTTCGCATGGTAAACCGCCGTCACAGCGCCCTTGCGGATTTCATTCGCCATTTTCATTAATTCTAATTTATTCATTAGACTGCCTCCACATTTTGTTTTCCTACTCAATTATATCTGCTGCTTTCTCTTTATGCAAGCCGTTTATTCCCCGAACACAGCCCGGTAATCTGCCTGGAATTTTTCGATTCCCTGGTCTGTCAGAGGATGGTGTATCATTTTTTCGATCACTGCATATGGCACTGTCGCAATATCAGCTCCTGCCAGCGCACAATCCGTAACATGGATTGGATTGCGGACACTCGCTGCGATAATCTCGGTGTCAATACCAGAAACGGCAAAGATCTCTGCCACTTCTGTGATCAGATCCACGCCTCGCACAGAGATATCGTCCAGTCTTCCGAGGAACGGAGATACATAAGCTGCACCGGCTCTCGCCGCCAGCAGCGCCTGATTCGCAGTGAAGATCAATGTGACATTGACTTTGATCCCTTCGGACGAAAGTACCTTACATGCCTTTAACCCTTCCGCCGTCATCGGAATCTTCACAACCATATTCGGATGGATCTTCGCAATCTTTCTGCCTTCCTCGATCATTCCTTCTGCATCTGTGGTCGTGGCCTTTACTTCCCCGCTGATCGGTCCGTCTACAATCGATGCAATCTCTGCGATTACATCTTCAAAAGCACGCCCTGCCTTTGCAATTAAAGATGGGTTTGTAGTTACTCCGCAGATGACACCCATGTCATTTGCTTTCTTGATTTCTTCCACTTTTGCTGTGTCAATAAAAAATTTCATACCCGTTTCCTCCTTGCATATTTGATTCTGTTTCCTCCTGCAGTATCTCATACAAATGCATCTTCATGTTTACAGCTGTGTTCTTCCTTCCAATGCACGCAGAAGTGTCACTTCATCGATGTACTCCAGATCTCCTCCTACCGGTACCCCACTTGCGATACGGCTGACTTTAATTCCGGTCGGCTTGATCAGTTTACTGAGGTACATCGCTGTTGTCTCTCCTTCCAAGCTGGAATTCGTGGCGATGATCACCTCATCGACATCCCCCTGAAGCCGTTCCATCAGTTCCTTTAATTTAATATCTCCCGGTCCGATCCCAAGCATCGGAGAAATCGCACCGTGAAGAACATGATAGACTCCGTTATATTTTCCTGTCTTCTCATAAGCCGCCAGATCTCTGGTCGTCTCCACGACCATGATTGTCCTCTGATCTCGCTTATTACTTCCGCAGATCGGGCAAAGTTCCTTGTCTGTCAATGTACAGCACTGCGCGCAGTACCTTACATTATTTCTCGCCTCCACCAACGTAGATGCCAGCCGCTCCACCTGATCCTTCGGCATATTAATAATATGAAAAGCCAGCCTCCCGGCTGACTTTGCACCAATTCCCGGAAGTCTTGACAGCTCTTCGATCAATTTACTGATCTGACTGCTGTAATAGTCCATATCCTCCGCTCCTTCTTACACTAAAATGGAAGTCCCGGCATTCCTCCGCCAAGACCGCCTGTCAATTTTGACATTGCTGATGCTGATTCTGCCTCCACTTTACGGAGCGCCTCATTTGTTGCAGCAACGATCAGATCCTCTAACATCTCGATATCATCAGGATCTACCACTTCTTCCTGTAATTTCACTTTCAGGACTTCTCTTGTACCGGAAACAGTCACTTCTACAGCGCCTCCGCCTGCTGTTGCTGTAAATTCTTTCGACTCCATTTCCTTTGCCTGTTCTTCCATCTGGCGCTGCATCTTCTGCGCCTGCTTCATTAAATTCGCCATGTTTCCCGGCATTCCTCCGCCCGGAAATCCTCCACGTTTTGCCATAATCATATCCTCCTTAATCTTCGACCGTAATTTCCATATGAATCACATCTTCTATATCCACAAAACTATCCTCGAACCTTCTTCCATCGTCTACCTGACGGACATCGAGCGTCACTGTCTTGCCGATTCTGTTTTCAATCAGAGCTTCCAGCTCCTTCTTATGTTCTTCTGTCCCCACAACATTTGCAGAAATCTCATCCGGCAGTACAACTAACAGCCGGTCATCTCCACCGAGACTTAGTTTCGCATACTTCAGATAATTGCGCAGCATCGGCGATGCCTCATTGGCAATTCCCCTAAAGTTCTGCACCACTTCCCGCACGTCATCCGGAATCGCTTTCTCAAGCTTCGGGCGCTCAACAGGCCCCGCCTGCTTCTCCTCCTGCACGTAGACAACTCTCTGCTCTCCCTGCGTCGAAAAATCTGCTTTCTCCACCTTCTCTTCCACTGCACGGATCCGATCGAGCAGGCTATCCTGCGTCGTCTCCATTGCCGGTGTACAGAGCTTGATCAATGTCACCTCCAGAAGCACTCTCTTCTGTGTGGCGTATTTGATCTGATTAGACAAATCTGAGAAAATACGGATATACCGAAACAGCATATCACTTTCAATCATCTTTGCCTCTTCCTTCAACTGAATTAAGTTCTCTGTGGAAACATCCAGAACATCTTCCATATTATCAGAACTTTTCACAAGAAGCAAGTTCCTTAAATACCATGTAAAATCTGCCACGAGCTGTGTCAGTTCTCTTCCCTGCATGACCAGTTCCTCTACCGTCTGAAGAACCCCTGCCACATCCCGCGCCATGACCTGTCTAAGCATCCTGCTGAAAATATCTGTGTCCACTGCGCCAAGTACTTCCAGCACATCATCATACTTCAATTTCTGTCCGAGATAGAATGCGATACACTGGTCGAGGAGACTTAGCGCATCACGCATAGAACCGTCCGCTGCCTTCGCAATATAGCGGATTGCTTTCTCTTCTACTTCCACATGCTCTGTCTCCATCAGCTGACTCATTCTCGCCGCGATCGTATCGATCGTGATCCGCTTAAAGTCATACCGTTGACATCTGGACAAAATGGTAATAGGTATCTTGTGTACTTCTGTTGTAGCCAAAATAAAGATTACATACTCCGGCGGCTCCTCCAGTGTCTTTAGCAGTGCATTGAACGCACCGATGGAAAGCATATGCACCTCATCGATGATATATACCTTATACTTTCCTTCCGTTGGACGATATGCGACTTCCTCACGAATCTCACGGATATTGTCGACACCATTGTTCGATGCCGCATCGATCTCTATCACATTCATCGATGTCCCTTCTGCAATCTTCTGACACATCGCGCATTGCCCGCACGGGCTTCCGTCTACTGGATGCTCACAGTTTACGGCCTTCGCAAAAATCTTCGCCACACTCGTCTTTCCGGTTCCTCTTGTCCCACAGAAAAGATAAGCATGTCCGATCCGCTCTGCCTTTATCTGATTCTTCAATGTCTGTACGATATGATCCTGCCCCTTTACATCCTCAAATCCACCCGGGCGAAACTTTCTGTACAATGCTGTATATGACATATTTTTCTCTCCTTATCTTCCTGCTGGTGTTTCATTCTTCTATATTCCGGAAAACAATCTACAGTTCCCTTTTGTATTTCCTGTAACCTCTGCTATTTATCACCGAAACTGATTCCTGTAATCTTCGCCTCCTGGACAATGCCGGAATCCGGCTGCACCGTCTTCAGCTTTCCTGCCACTTCCTTCAGCGGCACTTTTGTCGTCTCCCCGTTGCGGATTCCGATCATATAACCATACTGTTCTGTCATGATCAATTCCGCTGCCGCTGCTCCGAGTCTTGTCGCAAGCACTCTGTCATATGGGCAAGGAGAGCCTCCCCTCTGCGTATGTCCCGGCACTGTAATCCGGATTTCCTGACCCGTACGTTCTTTTAATTCCTCTGCCACCTCGTAAGCGATGGACGGATACTTTCGATTTCTTAATTTCTCTTTGTATTCCTTCTTAGAAAGCTTTGCATCCTTTTTGGAGATGGCACCTTCTGCTACCGCAAGGATTGTAAAATGCTTTCCTGCCTCTGTCCTTCTCCGGATTGCTTCTGCCACAACCTCGATATCATATGGAATCTCCGGAATCAGGATAATATCCGCTCCTCCTGCAATTCCTGCATGAAGCGTCACCCAGCCAACTTTGTGACCCATCACCTCGACAATGAAGATTCTGCTGTGGGATGTAGCAGTTGTATGAATACAGTCAATGGTATTTGTCGCAATGTCTACCGCACTCTGGAATCCGAATGTCATATCCGTTCCCCACAGATCATTATCGATCGTCTTTGGAAGTGTAATGATATTCAGCCCTTCCTCCCTCAGAAGATTCGCCGTCTTATGCGTCCCGTTTCCTCCAAGGATCACAAGGCAATTTAAGTTCAGCTTATGGTAAGTGTGCTTCATCGCTTCCACTTTATCCAGTCCCTTCTCATCCGGAACCCGCATGAGTTTAAATGGCTGTCTCGATGTCCCAAGGATCGTTCCACCCATCGTGAGGATCCCCGAAAAATCTTTCGGAGTCAACATCTCAAAATTAGCATAGATCAATCCTTTATAGCCTTCTTTGAAGCCATAAATCTCCACGTCCTTGATCTTTGAACAAATACCCTTTACCACACCACGCATCGCCGCGTTCAGTGCCTGGCAATCGCCACCGCTTGTCAACATTCCTATTCTTAACATACAAGCCCTTCCTTTCTATGGAAATATTTCCCATCCCTTCCGATTCACAGTCACTATTTCTCAACAAATATAGTATATCTTATTTTTCAGGTGCTAACAACAAAAAAATGCGGTATACTATATGAAGTACAAATCATCTGTTACTATTTTAAACCATTGCAAGGCAGAAAGGAAAAGACTGTATTTTTCCCTTTTTTCTTTGCCTGACAATGTACATTATTTTATAAAAAGGAGTCTTACATCATGGAAAGAAATGAATTATGCTGGTGCGGCAGTGGCAAAAAGTATAAACGCTGCCATATGGCGATGGAAGAAAAAATGGAGCAACTGAGGGAAGCCGGACACATTGTCCCGGGAAGAGAACTGTTAAAGACACCCGCTCAGATTGAAGCAATCAAAAAAAGTGCCGAATTAAACACCGCTGTGCTTGACCACGTTGCCAAACACATCCACGCAGGCATAAGCACAGAGGACATCGATGTACTCGTACACGATTTCACCGTTTCCCACGGTGGCATTCCGGCTCCGCTTGGCTATGAAGGATTCCCGAAAAGTGTATGCACTTCTCTGAACAATGAGATCTGTCACGGAATCCCGGATAAAAATATCATCCTTCAGGAAGGAGATATCATCAATGTCGATGTCTCTACAATCCTTGACGGTTACTTTTCAGACGCGTCTAGAATGTTTAAAATCGGAACCGTCAGCGAACGTGCCGAACGGATCGTACGCGTAACTGAAGAATGTGTAGAACTTGGCTTAAAAGCGGCAAAACCTTGGGGACACCTCGGAGATATTGCCGATGCAATCTACACGCACGCACAGAAAAACGGGTATTCTGTCGTAGAAGATATCGGCGGACATGGAATCGGACTGGAGTTCCACGAAGAACCCTTTGTTTCCTATGTAACCCCAAAGGGATCTGAGATGGTCCTTGTTCCGGGTATGATGTTTACAATCGAACCGATGCTCAATGAAGGAAGCCCTGATTTCTTCGTCGATGAGGATAATGACTGGACGGTCTACACGATTGACGATGGACTTTCCGCACAGATTGAATATATGGTGCTCGTCACAGAGACTGGAATCGAAGTGCTGACAAAATAACAAGCAGCTGTTTTACAAGTTTTTAACACAATACATACGACAAACTTAACATACAATACTTACACTTTATCATTGTAATTTCAAAGGAGGAATTGCCATGCCTGCAGCTTATGCACACTACACATTTGGAAAAAAAGTCCTTGCAAATATAGAAAATCCGGATATTCGGCGTATCATCACAGAACACCGTGCACTTTTTGACATCGGACTCCACGGTCCTGACATTTTATTCTTTTACAGACCGCTAAAGAGCAATCCAGTCAGCAAAGCCGGGCACTTGATGCACGCAGAAATTGCTGCTCCTTTCTTCCGACAGGCAAGACGTGTCATCAACCGGAGTAATAACAGAGAAGCATCCATCGCTTATATTCTCGGATTTATCTGCCACTACTCTCTCGACAGCGAATGCCACGGATATATCGGAGAGATGACAGAAACTGGAATCTCTCATACGGAAATTGAGACTGAGTTTGACCGGAGTATTCTTCTCCACTGTCAGAAAGATCCCATCACAACAAAGACACTTTCTCACATCCAGGTAAGCAAAGAAATTTCTAACTGCATTGCACAGTTTTTCCCTGCAATTTCTGAGAAAGAAATGTTCGAAGCATTAAAATCATTCCGCTTTTATAACAACTTCCTGATCAGCCCTTGCAAAGTGCGCCGCGCAGTGATCAATGCTGCCTTTCGGCTCAGTGGAAGTTATGAAGAACTTCATGGTCTTGTGATGAACTTTCATCGCAATCCGGATTGCGCACCGATCTGCCGCAGACTCAGCCACCTGTATATCGAGGCAATTCCGGTAGGTGTCCGCCTGACCGAAAGCTTTTACAATGCACTTTCTACCGGAGAGCCGCTGGAAGAGCGGTTTGACAGAAATTTTGAATAACGATTTAACAAAGGAGAGTCCCCTATGGACAAGAATCAACTGACAAAACTGGAAAAATACTGGATCCTCTATGATATCGGAAATTCTGCATTTGTCCTTCTGGTATCAACGATCATCCCAATCTATTTCAAAAACATTGCATCTGCCAACGGAATTTCCCTTTCGGACTCCACCGCCTACTACGGATACGCTGTGTCTCTTTCGACACTGATCGTTGCAGTCATAGGTCCTGTACTCGGCACGATCGCAGATACAAAAGGCTACAAGAAACCACTTTTTACCTTCTCCATGATGGTCGGTGTCATTGGCTGTGCTGCTCTTGCTTTGCCGTCCTCCTGGATCTTCTTTCTGGCTGTTTTCGTAGTTGCCAAAGTTGGATTTGCTTCCAGTCTCATTTTTTACGATGCGATGTTATCAGATGTCACTACTGATGACCGGATGGATAATCTCTCCTCTCTCGGCTATGCATGGGGCTATCTCGGAAGCTGTGTTCCATTTATCGCAAGCCTTATCCTTGTGCTGTTCGCAGAGCCGATCGGACTGTCGACTGCTGCGGCAACTGCAATTGCATTCCTTTTAAATGCTGTATGGTGGCTGGTCGTGACGCTGCCGCTTTTAAAAAATTATAAACAGATTTACTATATTGAACCTGTACGCTCCCCGATCAAGAGCAGCTTTCAGCGCTTCGGAAATATCTTCAAAGAATTGCGCGAGAATAAAACCGTCTTTTATTTCCTTCTCGCCTTTTTCTTCTATATTGATGGAGTGTATACGATCATTGAGATGGCAACCTCTTACGGAAAAGATGTAGGAATTGACGACAACAGCCTGCTTCTAGCTTTGCTCCTTACTCAGATTGTTGCCTTTCCATTTTCGATCCTGTTCGGAAAACTGACGAAAAAATATCGCACGACAGATCTGATCTCTATATCGATCGTAGGTTATATCGGAATCGCTGCCTTCGCCCTGCAGCTGGATAAAACATGGGAATTCTGGTTCCTTGCTGTACTCGTAGCAGTCTTCCAAGGGGCAATTCAGGCACTCTCCAGATCTCATTTTGCCCGGATCATTCCGAAGAACAAATCGAGCGAATACTTCGGAATCTATGATATTTTCGGTAAAGGTGCATCCTTCCTCGGCACAATGTTGATGGGAATCACAACCCAGCTTGCCGACAACTCCAAAGTCGGTGTCGCCGTAATTGGAGGAATGCTCGTACTCGGATTTATGATCTTCCACTTTAAGTGCAGGAACGTTGAGACAAAATACTCTTAAAGCGTCTCATGACCCAACAACAGAAAAAGCAAATATAAAAAGAAAAGGGATTGCCGATAAAAATTATCATTATTATCGAAAATCCCTTTTCCTTTTGCTAAGACAACATTTCCACTGACAAAGAAAAAAAACATGTACCAACTGTACATGTTTCTCCAAAGCGGGTGATGGGAATCGAACCCACGTATCTAGCTTGGAAGGCTAGTGTTCTACCATTGAACTACACCCGCATCTGCTATAAAATTGTGATACTGCTTTGGTTTTCACCAAAGCGGGTGATGGGAATCGAACCCACGTATCCAGCTTGGAAGGCTGGTGTTCTACCATTGAACTACACCCGCACAGTGCCCAGAGCCGGAATCGAACCAGCGACACGAGGATTTTCAGTCCTCTGCTCTACCGACTGAGCTATCTGGGCAACTCAGTATCGCGCTAACAACAAAAATTATTCTATACTAAGTTTTCGGATTTGTCAATACATTTTTAAATTTTTCTTCACTTTTTTTACTTACACTTTCCATGCCTTTTCGTGTTCTTCATTTTCAAACGAAACAGAACTAAGGACATACTTCAAAAACACCGTTTGAAATATGTCCTCGGTATCTGCATAATTTTTTAAATGTATCATGCAAAGTCGCCGGATCATATCCGAATATTGCTCGACCACCCGATTTACATCTTGCTCACCTTTCATGAGTTTTTCACCTGCTACTTATTTCGCCCTGCCCGATATCCTTGTCTGTGTCTCATTCCCTTTCCGTTTGTCAGAACTTCCCCTTGGCCAGATTTACAATGATCATAAATTCCATTTTGATCCTCATCCACATAGGAACAGACCACTTTTGCATTGTCACAGATTCCATTGCCATCGACATCTGTAAAATTTCTTCCTTTTGCCTGTCCAGCAGCAAAGACACTTGCTGTCCCTGCGGAAACTACGATTATTGAAGTCAAAATACCAACTGTTGTTTTCTTCATACTCATAACGAAGTCCTCCCATACTATAAATGTAATAATTACGTTTCACTTATAATACGACTGTCAGGCAAAAATCTATTCAATATTGTTATTTTTCTATTTTACGTACTTTTTAGTTCTTTCATCCCAGATGACCCCGCCAAAATTCATTCCATACCCAAAATCGTAAGTATGTCCTTCACTGTCTTCGTAGCATTCCATGTCAAATGCCACATCTTCTTTCTGTTGTTCAACCGTTTCCATATCCTTTGGAATCTGGATTGGCAGTAGTCCTTCGGGATCAAATGCTCCGGTAAGAACATCTAGCACAGCTGCCGGAGTCACTCCATATTCTACGAGAATTGCATCCGTATACGGTTCAAATTCTGCCATCACCATCGGATTTTTTAAGGTGACGATCGCAATGACTGGTTTTTCTCCCATCTCTTTTCTCATATTCAGAATCAGATTAAGATCTTCCTCATTTGCCGCCGTGTTCCACTTCCCTTTATACCCACGGTCCTTGGATGCTTCGAGCGGATCCCCTCCTGCAATACTTATCTCTCTTGCAGTTTTTGCCTCATGTGGACGATATTGAAGTGTCACCGGAACGTATCCGTTTCCACCATCTTCTCTGTCTTTCGGATCATATCCAACACTGATCGGGGATTCGATAAAACAGAGCGCGGCATCCGCTTCCCTCGGATCTTCTGTTATATGGAAATAAGATGCTGCCGCTTGTTTTGCCATCGGAGTCACTGTCTGATCTCCTGTCGGCATACTCATAAAGTTCAGATAAGAGCGTATATGTCTCTTTGGAATATAAACTTTGATTCCCTTTTTCAATGGAAGTACATGTTCCCTATTCTTTACCATCGTCACAGATCTCAGCTGTGACTCAAATCCCTTTTCTTTGAACGTTTCACATCCTACAATACTCAAAGAAGACTCCAAATTTAAATATGGATTTTCAAAAAGTCCTGTCCGGAAAATATTTAAAAGCAAGCGGTAGGCAGATCTCCGAAATCTTGCATCTGTAGCCTCTTTCCCATACTTTTCACATGCCATTCCGTAGGCTTCTATGACAGGCTTGACATCATTATTTCCACCAAACTGGTCGACACCGGCCTCCAATGCTTTTAAATGGCGTTCCGCCTCTGTCAGATGCTCCACACCCCAGCATTTTCCAGCAAACTCTTCTTCCGTCTTTCCGGTATCATGAGTGATTCCCCAATCGGTACATACCACTCCGTCATATCCCAGCTCTTCCCGCAGCAAATCCTGGATCAGATATTTGTTGAAAGAATTTCCTACATTCTCTCCGTATTTCTGATCTCTCTCATAAGAAATCGTGTAGTAAGGCATGACAGCGCTTGCTTTTTTTGTCTTTCCACCAAGCGAAAATGCTCCTTCTGTAAATGGCCGTAAATGCTCTGCAAAATTTTCTCCCGGATAGACTGCATATTTTCCATAGGCATAATGCGCATCTCTTCCTCCCTCGCAAGGACCTCCGCCCGGGAAGTGTTTTACCATTGTATTAACGCTGTCCTTTCCCCATCCGTCCGCAGTTCCTTCGGTTGTCTGAAACCCGTCACAGTATGCTTTTGTCATATCGATCGTCATCTGGGTGTGCTCCCCGAACGTATCTGCAAACCGCATCCATCTCGGCTCTGTCGCAAGATCAATCTGAGGTGAAAGTGCTGTCGTAATCCCAAGTGCCCGGTATTCTGCAGATCCGGCTTCCCCAAATGCCTTTACCAGCTCTGGGTCGAAGGATGCGGACAATCCAATGCCATTTGCCCACTTCGAGATCGCTTCTCCGGTCACTCCCATATATTCTGCCGTAGAACCCGCACTGTGTCTCGGATCTGAACTGTTATTGACTGGGATTCCGAAACCGGTATTTTCCGCCAATGCCTGAAGGTTATTGTTCCATCTGACCGCCGCCTCTGTGCTCTCAAGCCCCATGATTAGAACATGGCGCACTTTATCTTTCTGCACAAACTCCTTCTGCTGGTCTGTCAATTCCCATGGCTTTGCACCACTTTCCTCATATCGTTTTCCTTCATAAGTTCCCCCAAACGTCTCTGCTAGTTTTCCTTTCGCTGGAATCAGCTGATGTGCACTGTAAAGCATTAGCCCTGCAATATCTTCTATTTCCAAACGCTCTGCCAGATCCTTTGCACGCTTCTCATAAGATAAACGCCAATCTTCATACGGAAGCAACTCTCCGGCTCCTGCCAGATCTTTAAATGCATATCCATCTACGACCAAGATTTTGACTCTGCTTCCTTCACTGATTCCCAACTCTGGTCCGTTTTCATTTTGGAGCAGTCTATATCCGTCTTCCTTTTTCTCTGTCCATTTCTGTTCCATAAAATTCTGATTCCTTTTCTCTTTTTTGATCGTGTAATTTCTCCCAAACACCGTTTGTTAAGCTACAAAAAAATACACCAAACTTTATTCCGATTGAACTGCATCGCACACAGCCTCCACTTAATGTTGTATTTCCGCACCTTGTGCCATCATCTGCATCAGGTTAAACGGTGGCAGGATCTCATCGATTTTCTGATATAACTCATCATCAAAATTGTAACGTACTTCACATTCTCTGTCAAAGATCATTGTAGGTTCTTTTTCTTCTGTCACAGCCTCCCACTCCGGAAGTTTGTCACTCTCCGGTCTTCCGGTTCTTGAGAAAGCCATGAATGCTTCAAATATCTGCGCTTCCAGCCGCTCTGCTATCTCCGAGATCTGACATACCTCCACTAACTCTGTATTATGAAAGAAGAATGGAATATCTGAACAGTGCCATGCGATCTTATTGTGATGGATCGGGAATTCCAATGTAAAGTCATACAGATATGTCCCCGCCTTCTTTCCTGATGCATGTAGCTTCGCAATCGCTTTGGATGGCTGGCGCATCACACGATCTATAAAAAGCAAATCTGTCGGATGTTTTCCGGGATATGCTTTCTGAAACGCCTCAATCATCTCTTCTGTGTTCTCTCCATAAACAGCGCTGATGATCTGTTTTGTCTGTTCCTCCATCAGTGCATTTTTATCATACTCTGCCGGCATAAATGCAAACTCTCCAAATACGCTTCCGACCATGACCGGAATGTCAAATGCATGCTCCCGGAATCCGTAGTCCAGCGGATTTCCTTTAAAATATTCATTTACCATCGGAGCTCCTCCGATGTATTCTCCCTGCATTGCAACCATCGGACTTACTTTTGTATAGGCATCTGCAAGTGCATAATATGGAATACTCTCCAGCTTCTCCACATCTTCCGCAGATACTTCACTTTCTGTGATTCCAAGTTCTTTTAACAGCGCAGTGACAATCGCACACCCATTTCCGGTACACGATGGCATCAGCGATGCGCTTCCCACGCCACTCATGATCATGGCTCTATGGAATAATCCATCTGCCGCCTCGATCTGCATCAGGTCAGCCACTTTCATCCCACCGCCGGACTGTCCGAATATCGTCACATTCTCCGGATCTCCGCCAAATAAATGAATGTTGTCATGCACCCACTGAAGCGCTGCCACCATATCGGCATGACCTGCATTTCCTGAATTCTTATATTTTTCTCCAAACGGTGATAAATCTAAGTATCCCAGAATATTGAGGCGGTGATTAATCGATACGACTACGACATCTCCGTTCTTACACATATTAAATCCGTCATAGGAAACCTGCTCAATCGAAGATCCCGCAAAGTATCCGCCGCCGTGAAGCCATACGATCACCGGCGCTTTCGCCCCTTCTTCCAGTGTTTTGGTCCAGATGTTCAGATTCTGGCAATTCTCGTTCTGCGGCCAGTAACGGTGCGGAACCATCAGTTCTGCGCTTGGCGTGTCAGCCTGCAGAAGCGGACATACAAATCCGTAGGAGGAAGCGTCTTTTACGCCCTCCCAGGTCACTTTCTGCGGCATTTGAAAACGCGCTGCTTTTGCATATGGAATCCCTTTGAAAATGTATTCTTCCTCGTAGAAATACCCTTTCAGTTTTCCACTTGTTGTCTCTAATACTGGTACATCATCATAATTAAATTGCTTTGTCATTTCTCTTCATCTCCTGCTTAAAATTTCTTTCAACTAAAACTATTTTTAAATTTTTATTATTGCTTACCTTCTCTTTCTTCCAGATCTTCCATCACTTTCGGATAGATTTTATCCAGCTTATAGAATCCATAGAAGATCGGGATCAAAACTAAAAATGGGATCGGCAGAACCAGATATACTTGTTTGATCGCGTAGATGGCCGCCTCCGTCTGTACTGCTGCAAGTCCGTCATATCCTGCTGCACCGATAATACCAAGAGCTACTGCCCCTCCGATTCCCATACCTACTTTTGCCCCAAATGTTGTGCTGGAATACAGCATTCCTTCGACACGTTTTCCGGTCTTCCACTGACCGTACTCAATCGTATCCGCAACCATGGCAAATAATGTTCCGACGATTGCTGCATTTCCAACTCCTTTAATCAGAGAGCAAATCAACAGCCATGCTGCGCTTTCCGGACTAACCAGCATCAGTACCTGACCCGCCATGTAAATAAAACTTCCCACAAATGCCACATTTCTCTTACCATACTTTTTACTGAGCGGAACGATTGCCGGCATAAATACAATCACCGGAAGAATTGAGAGTGCCGAAAGAAACCCTGCTACATTTTCATTTCCCAGAACGTATTTTGCATAGTACGTTCCGACACTCATATTCAGTGACATGCCAAATGCCATACTTACCCAGATTCCGACAATGAGTAGCCAGTAATTATTTTTCATGATTAGTTTAAAAGATTCCTCCAGACGAATATCTTCTTTCTGCTCCATAGATACCTGCACCCGCTCTTTTGTCTTCGCAAAACAAGTTAAAAATAAGGCTGCTGCGATCACACCATAAATTACCGATACAATTATCCAGCTCTTCTGGCTTCCGCTTCCGCCAAGTGCATTGATAAATGGCAGTGTACACGCATTGATGATCAGCGAGCCGATCTGTGCCATAAACATACGGAAAATGTTGATCACTGTTCTCTGATTCTGATCTCTCGACATCAGAGAAGTCAATGCTCCATATGGAATATTGATCATCGTATACAAGAATGTTGTTACGAGATTATATGTAATCGTCACATACACATACTTTCCTGCTTCTCCGATATTCGGCACAAGGAAAACGAGAATTGTAGCAACACTGATCGGCACTGCCAGCCATAACAGCCACGGCCTTGCTTTTCCGTGCTTTGTTCTGACACGATCCATCACATATCCCATGAAAATATCCGTAAATCCATCTGCAAACCGCGAAAACATCATAATACTTCCGATGATCGCCGCATTTAATCCCAATGCATCTGTGTAGAAAAAAGTCACAAATGTTGATGTAAGCACAAGTATCAGATTACTTGCCAGGTCCCCTCCCCCATATGCGATTTTTTCAGAAACGCTGATATTCTCCACATACTTTCCTGATTGTTTGTTTAAATGTTTCTCCATAAAAATTTTCCTCCTCCGTTTTTTCTCTACAATCATTATATGTGTCATTTCTGTGTATTTTCTATCAGTTCTCTTCCCTCTTTTTTCTTGTTTGTTGCCTTTTTTCTATTTCTACTTTCTTTCTTTTTTCAAATAGTGCAAGATTAATGAAAAAAAAGAGCAAGATTGAACAATATTTCTCTGTTCTCTTGCTCTTTCTCTTTATATCTTCTTTATTTTGACCATCCATACATCAAGCGGCTCTAAATTTTCCTTGACATTTAGCAATCCTTCTTCCGGATTTACTTCTACCTGCTGCCGCTCATACCGTGGATAGGAAGCATGCCGAAGCAGTTCCTTTTCTTCTTCGTCCATGGGATCCGGGGCTCCCATTTTGACCCATGCATCAAAGCTACTTCCCCCTTCTTTTGTAATGCCATAGCGCCGTACTTCATATCTCCCGCTTTCCATATGTTCCAGCCGGATAAAAAACGCCTGCCGTCTTTTTTCCACAAAAACTCCATACCGCTCTGTCTTGCTCATATTGACCAAGTGTCGATATCTGTACAATAAATCATAATGACAGTAATTATAGAGAAAAATCTGGATCTCATTTTCACGAGTTGTAATAAAATAGCCATCCCCTTTTGCTAGTAATTTATCTCCCATCTGCCCTAAAAGTTCCAGCGCCCTACATGCGCTCTTTGGAATATCATTTTTTGTGAACAATCCAAATCCTCCATGAAATGTACTGGCTGACGGAGGTACTTCATCCAATCGGTCATTTACAGCGAAATACCCCATAGCATTTAAACTCTGATTGTTTTCCAAAATGTTTTTGAACAAATACGCTGATTTATAGCAGGTATCATTGCATAGATCCCTCTGCCAAACATTGTTGCTCCATTCTTCCAACACAAGCGGATATTGTTCTATCCCTTCCTCTTTCAGAATCTTTCGGATTGATTTTACTGCATGTTTAATCAGGTTTTCGTCTGCACTAACTGCCGTGGAAAAACTCTCATTATTTCCGATTAGCTTCAACTCATCATCCTGCTCGTTTCCCGATGCAAAAGAGCGAAAAGTGATGATATCTGGCATGCACTGTCTTCTTCTACACATAGAAAGAAACTTTTTCAAATATTTCTGATAATCTATTGTCCCAGGTCCTACAATCAACAGATTTTCATTGATTGCCCGGATTTCTTGATAAGATGTAGCATATATCTCCTCATATTCCTCTGGGGTACACAATCCAATTTTTATAAAGTCCGGAGCAAACCATGGAGCAAACAGCCATGTCCGAAGTTTCTGGATCCCATACCGATCTGCCAGATGTTTCATTAGATTTTGTATCACACTTCGCCACCTCTCTATGCTCAAGGGCGCTGAAAAACATCCTGGTCTCATAGAGCGAAACACTGGCTCTTCTGCTAGAACTTCAGGCATTTCACTGAATTCAAGCATTGGCTTTGCATTGACAGATAGAATAAAATCTAAAACCTCATCGATATATGTATAATTCGTGACAATCTCTCCATTCATGTCCCGTCTCATAAAGCACATATCATCTCCAAGAATCCCTTTCACCCGGATATACTCAAAGCCGACATGATCCTGCAGATAGCGTAGCTCTCTCTGGATTGTTCCGTCAATCACACATCTTGCATACCCTGCATTCAAAATCCTGTGCCAGTGCGGAATATTCCGTTGCTTTCTGCTGTGGGTATCTACGATAATATTCCTGATCTTCTCCGGTGTCTGTTCTGACTCGACTGCCCGATCTGCATACTTCAATAGCGATACAAAGAGATCTCTGCTTTCCTCCTGTCCAACTATCTGCTGTACTGCTTCCGGCTCTGCTCCCTGTAGCTTCTGCTTTCGGTATTCTCCCGGTGTGATCCCATAATGATATTTAAATGCATGGATCATCGCATTTGCGTTTGGAAATCCACTCTCATAAGCAGTCTCTGCCAGTGTTTTCTCTCCGCAGATCATCTTTCCCGCAGCTGTCAACCGCAGCAGCGTCACATATTCCGTAAAACATACTCCGAAATATTTTGTAAAACTCCGGGAAATATACGTCTTGCTCAGATATGTATGCTGTGCTAGATTTTCCAGCGTAATATTCTCCTTATAATGCATTTGCACATAGTTTACCACTGCGCGGATAGATTCAAATCTGCTCCTGCGATCCAGTATCTGGTCTTTTTTTGAGAAATATCTGCTTAATTCTTCCAGTACTGCAATCACCTTGCTTTTTGAATACAAGGAGACATTTCTGCTCTTATACTGCTCCTGAAAAGTATCTGCAAGTTCTCTGCGCAGCCGGTCAAATCGCTCCTGCTTCCCATCAGAATGAAAATAGGAACGACAGTTTACCGGATATTGTAAAAATTCCGGATCCACGTCCGCCGCAAACCGGAGAGAGACAAAAAGAGACAGCGCGATCGCATCTTCTTCCAGTTCAAAATTTGAAATCTCGAAACTATTGATGACAAAGATATCCTCTTCCCGGACTGTATACATTCTCTTTGTATCCATAAAATAAATCTTTCCAGTTCCCTTCATCAAAAATACAATTTCCAACTCCGGGTGCCAGAGCGGCCGCTCCTCTCCCTTACGGAAAAGTGTAAACCAAAACTCTCTCGGTTTTTTCTCCTGCTCTTCCATACAAATCTCCATTCTTCCACCATTCAATGGCACAACTATTTTCCCCGGATTCTTTTTCTGACATCATTTCTGCCTATAAATACTCATCTATAAGTTCTTCAATCTTTCCAGTAGTTTCTCCACCTCTGCAAATGTCAGTTTTCCACCGCCAAATGCGGTCAGTCCACGCAATGGCATATATCGCATCATGGCTTCCATCATATCTCCGGTTCCCTCTCCAAGAGAATCTCCTTGCATTCCATCAAAAACAGAAATTGCTCCCATTGCTTCTGCCATAACTTCCTTCGCACCCGGAATTGTCATGATATCACCAAACATGGTATCCATAGTCAGTTCTGGTCTTTTCTGTGTTGTAGAGTGAACTTGAACTTCCTGATTTGCCAGAATGTTTCTGGAAGACTGCCCCAACGCAATCCGATAGCTTCCACTCTCTACATTCCATGCATGCAGATCTGTGTCATAGTAAGCAAATGCCCGTTTTCCTAATGTAAATGTAACAGTCTTTGTCTCTCCCGGATGTAATCCAATCTTCTCAAACCCTTTCAACTCCTTGACCGGACGGATCACATTTCCTTTCGGAGGCATCACATAGAGCTGTACCACTTCTTTTCCGAAACGATCTCCGGTATTGGTCACATCTACCTGCACAGTCAGTGTCTCTGTGTCGTTCATCTCCGTCTTGTCTAACTTCATATTGCTGTAAGCAAATGTCGTATAACTCAGTCCGTGTCCAAATGGGAATAAAACATCCATCTCTTTTGTATCATAATAGCGATAACCGACGAACACACCTTCTCGATACTCTACTTTATTTCCTTCTCCTACGTAATATAAGTAAGATGGATTGTCCTGCAGTTTCAATGGAAATGTCTCTGCCAGATGTCCACTCGGGTTTACCTTGCCGTAAAGCACATCCACAGTCGCTCCGCCGACTGCCTGTCCGCCAAGATACACTTCCAAAATGCCTTTCACTTGATCTGCCCAAGGCATTTCCACCGGAGACCCATTGTGAAGGACTACCACTACATTTTCATTGACTTTGCAAATTTCCCGGATCAGATAGTTCTGACATTCCGGAAGGCGCATATGCTGTCTGTCATAGCCTTCGGACTCAAATGCATCCGGCAGTCCTGCAAAGATTACAGCAACTTCTGCTTCTTTTGCCGCACGCACTGCCTCTGCCACGAGTTCTTCATCAACATGATCTTCCTTCGTGTCATATCCTTTCGCATATACAACCGGATATCCTGCTGCCATCTCCAGCGCAGATTCTGTCTGAGAGGCATTGATATGTGAACTTCCACCACCCTGGTAACGAGGTTTCTCCGCAAATGCTCCGATAAATGCCGCCTTTCTCTCTTCTGCGAGCGGAAGGATTCCGTCATTTTTCAGAAGTACTATACACTCAGAAGCTATTTTTCTCGCAAGGGCATGGTCTGCCTCACGGTCAAACACTGCTGTTGCATCCCGGTTCTCCTCAAAGCGATATACGATGTTCAGGATTCGTTCGACTGCCTGATCAAGCACCTCCTCTGCAAGTGTTCCGGTTTTGACTGCTTCTACAATCTTTTTGTCATTTAATCCAAAGGAAGTCGGCATTTCAAGGTCAAGTCCTGCTTCCAGATCCGGCACTCTGTCATTGACTGCACCCCAGTCACTGACAACAAATCCGTCAAATCCCCATTCATTTCTAAGTACTTCTGTCAGATAGGTTTTGTTTTCTGCCGCATAAGTTCCATTGATCTTGTTATAAGAACACATGACTGTCCACGGTTTTGCCTGTGTCACTGCACCCTCAAATGCACCAAGATAAATCTCTCTCAGCGTTCTCTCATCTACTTCCGAGCTCGAAGTCATTCTTCTGTGCTCTTGATTATTTGCAAGAAAATGCTTGATGCTTGTTCCGACATTCTTACTCTGTACCCCTTTGATCTGACTTGCCGCAATCTCTGACGCAAGATAAGGATCTTCTGAGAAATACTCAAAGTTCCTTCCACAGAGCGGAGAACGCTTAATATTGACCGCAGGTCCTAAAATAACCCCGACTCCCTCTGCCTGACATTCCTTTCCCAGTGTCTCTCCTACTTTGTAGAGAAGCTCTCTGTCAAAAGAAGCGGCGGTCGCACATCCTGCCGGAAAGCAGACTGCTTTGATACTTTCATTGATTCCCAGATGATCTCCACTCTCATCCTGTTTCCGGAGCCCATGAGGTCCGTCACTGACCATCATTGCCGGAATTTGCAGCCGTTCTACTGCTTTTGTATGCCAGAAATCCTGTCCGGAACAAAGTCCCGCTTTTTCTTCCAGTGTCATTTTTGCAACTAATTCTTTTACGTCCATACGATTTCCTCCAATCTGATCGAATACACTCTGTTTTTTTATTATACTACCGCATACACTTTTTTTGTAAGTCCTTATCCTTACTTTTATATAGGTCGATTTTATCTTTTAGGAATTGTTTTTCGATTGTTTTAGGCAGTTTCCTGTGATATTATAGAGAATATGTGAAAAGAAATGAAAAATAAAAAAGCTGATCGTAAATACTCTTTCATTTTTTATAAAAAAGGAGGAACTTCCTATGTCAACAGAAATTTCCGCTGCACATGAGCACATTGAACTTTCCCACAATTTGGATATCCGCTTTGATCTTTTTCATGCATCAGATATCTACATTATGTCTCACTGGCACAATGCACTTGAGATTAATTTTGTTCTGGACGGCACTTTTGAGGTGACTGCCGATGGTCAGACTTTCCTTCTACAGTCAGGCGACTGTATCATTATCAATTCCAAAGTAATACATGCCACCAGATACGTGAAGAATACCAAAAGTCTTCTTATACAAATTCCATATCCCCTTCTCAAAAAATACATTCCGGATATGCCAAAGATTTTTTTCGATGTACCTATCTTTGCACAAGACCGCGAAACGAAGGCGAAACTAGATACACTCAAAACAATCCTGCAAAATATGATCTCAGCTACCGACAAAGCATCCTTATCTTCTGCCAATACACTCCGTTTTCAAAGCCTTCTGTTTGATTTTCTCTATCATCTTTACAGAGATTTTCGCCGGGAGCTGCCGCTTCGCTTTACCGGCCGTCGTTTTAAAAGTCTCTCTCTTCTAGAGCCGGTGATTGAATACACTAAGCAGAATTACCATTTGCAGATCTCTATTCCGGAGATTTCAAATATTGCCTCTCTGCAACCCGAATATTTCTGCCGCTTTTTCAAAAAGCATATGGGCTGCACTTATTTGGAATATATTAACGAAATTCGCCTTTCCCATATTTACCAGGATCTCACCTCCACAGATTACCCTCTCTATCAGCTGTTGGAAATCCATGGGTTTAAAAATTACAGAGTATTTCGCCGTATGTTTCACGAACATTTTCACACCACTCCCGGCACACTTCGAAAAGAACTAAAAGGTCAAAACCAGTAAAAAAAGATTCTGATGATTTTTCCATAAAAAAACAGCAGGACACTTGTTAAAGTTGTTCCTGCTGTCATTTATCTTTTTGTTTTTCCATTTGCTTATGCCCCATCCTATTTGTGATCTGGGACATAAGTTCTTCCGTCTAAAGAACAAGCATATGCTTCTAATGCATCTGCATTTTCCATAATAAATGCTCCGATTTTTGCCCATACAGACATTTTCTTTTCTACCTTTTTCTCAGCTTTATTGTTTACATATACGTTCTGATTGTTTAATGCGATTGTTGACATAATAATCTCTCCTTTATTTTAACTTTTATAATTAACTTTTCCTTGCTACGTGTATTATGTTATCATACTACTATATTGTTTTTTAGATATAAAATTGACTACTTTTAGGTCAAAATTGACATAAGGAGCTATTATCACATGATTGCATTTAAATATAAACAATTATATAACGTGGACGATACTGGAATTGCTATCAAGTATTATACAGAGAGAGGTTACTATACACCGCCTCACTGGCATTCTCCACTGGAACTGATCTTCGTATTAAACGGTTCTGCCGAGATGAGCATCAATGGACACAGACATCTCGTTGTTCCGGGAGATTTTGTCTTAATTGACTCCAATCAGATCCACGAATCGAAATGTGCCACAATGACGATGGGGCTCTGCATCCACTATTCCCGTCAGCATTTACAAAAATATATCCCTGATCTTGACCACCTGAACCTACAGTTCAGCCGGGATATCCTCGTCAAAGAGAAGCTCGATATCTATCTCCAGATCTGCGAATTGTTGAAAAAACTTCCACCACTCCATGTCCAGCAGCCTCTTGGCTACCGCCTCGAATGTGAGTCCATCGCAATGGAAGTTCTCTATCTGATTCTGACACATTTTGCCCGCCCTGCCGAAGAATCTCTGATTCCTGAAAATATCGGGAGCCTTGACCGATTGAGTGCGATCACTTCTTATGTAGATGATCATTACAGTAAACCAATCTCCCTTGAGGAAGCTGCACAGAAACTGGGGCTAAGCCGGGAATATTTCTGCCGCTTCTTTAAACAGAGCCTCGGTGTGACGTTCACGCGGTACGTCAACCAGATCCGCCTGATTCATATTTACCATGATATCTGCAACACAGAGGACGGCATTATGGAAATCGTCGAACGACACGGTTTTACGAACTACAAACTGTTCAACAAGATGTTCAAAGAAATCTACGGATGTACACCGCGGGAAATCCGGCATAAACTTGCGATAGACAAATAGCATTTCATTATAAATGAAATATCGCACCTTCTTTATTTCTTTCCAACAAAAAACAGGTACATCTCACAACTATACGGGAAAATTTTCTCATCTTCCCTGTGATCTCTGTACCTGTTTTCTATAGTTCCTATTATTTTCTTCTACTGTTTCTTATGATCTGAATCACAACTGCGATCAGAATCATCACCAGACCAACTGCCCCCACTGTCAATCCAACAATCTGCACTCTGTCCACAGAAGTTTTACTTTGTGTTTTTTGCGTACTTTCTTTTTTCTCTTCCTCGTCTTTATCTGTTTCCTCCTCTATCGCTTCTTCCTCTTCTTCCACCTCTTCTTGCGTTTCCAGTTCCTCCTCTTCGGAATCCGGTATCACAGTGCTTTGCATGCTTTCATCCTCCACAAAGGTGATATCTTTTTCTTGTGCATACTTCTCCGCTGCACTGCCTGCTGCGCCATAGATTGTCAAATTATCACAATCCTCCAAACCGGTTCTCTCCCCAACATACTGCGGCATCAGTTTACTTCCTGCTCCGATTTTAGTTACACTGGAAGGAATATATAGTTCTTCCATACTGGAACACCGATCAAATGTACCTGGCGGGATTGCCTGCACCCCATCCGGAATGTTCAGACTTTTCAGGCTAATACAATTTCCAAAAGCTTCCATTTCTATATTTCGCAGGCTAGACGGCAGTTCCAGTGCTTCCAGAGATTCGCAAAAGTTAAATGCTCTCAGACCAATCTCTTGCAAACTATCTGACAAATGAATCGTCTTCATTTTAAAGCAACCCGCAAAAGCCTCTTGACCGATTTTTTTAACCCCATTTCCCATCGTCACTTCTTCCAGCTGCAGACAAGTGTAAAAAGCCCTCTCGCCAATTTCGATTACGCTATCTGGTATCACAACGCTTTTTATCTCTGTCTCCGTATCCTCAAAGATACTGTTATCCGGATTACCTCCGATGCGCTTTACTCCCTCTGGAATCACCACATGCTCCTCCGATCCGGTATAACTGGTCAGGCATCCCTCCTTATCGATATGGAAATCGGAATCTGTACTCTGTCTATCTTCCGCTCCATGGACCAGCATAGGAGCCGAGAACCCTACCAGTGCCAGAAGACAAAAGGTCAATACTGTCTTTTGTATTATTTTCACTCTCATACGCCCCCTCTCTTTAATAAGTGTACAATGTCTTCACTTCTCCGGTCGACAGATCTTTCTCCAGCATCGCTCCGCTCTGCAGCTTATAAGAATAGCGCCATCCTGCTCCACCTCTGATTTGCTTTTCACCGGAATCCATGAAGAAATATACCTTTTCTCCGAATTTTTCCACATACTTTAATGTAAGCGCAGTATCATCAGTCGCTTGTCCACAGATTCCTTCTCCGACCGAAGCATAATCCTCCTGCGTGATGATCTCTTCCGGAGCTCCATTTTCCGCATAATAGAATACACTTCCATCTGCAGTATAATATTCCGCCATCGGCGATGTGTCATTCAGTTCATTTCCGATGTATTCTTTGTCGACCGTTCCATCTGCATTGACCACAAAGTCAGCTGCCTTCAGCTCATCCCACTCTTCCGGCGTCAGGTCTTCTACCGTTTCCTCTTCACTACTGTACTTCGCAATCTTTCCACCCTGATACATGACTGCTGATCCCCCATAGTTTCCATATGAAAAATAAATATCTTTTCCCTGAAATACCATGAATGCGATTGTTGCATTGCTGACAAGGTCATCCTCATCTACGTGCTCTTCCAGATCCACAGTACATAGTTCTTTATCATCACTTCCGTCTGGCTGGATTCGTGCCAGTGTTACTTTATCCTTGCCAGCTCCTGCCAGCTGATAGTAGATAAATCCATCTTTAATCGCAAGATAACTTCCATCCCCTAATTTCGTTTCCTCTTCATTAGAAATATTCAAGCTATAGATTTCTTCCTCATTCGGATCCGAACAGATAATATATTTCTCCGTCGCCGCTTTCAGTTTTCCTTTTTTGATCTCTGTAATGTCTCCACTCTTTCGGTCATAACTGCAAATCTTTGTCACTGACATATTGTCGATCGGCTTCTCATAGAAGATTTTTTCGTCGGTAACTGCGATCTCCCCGGCGCCTTCTGCCTCGAAGACCGTCTCTTCATTTCCAGACGGATCTCTCTTGATCAGCGCATTGCTCACTCCTGGCAGTGCCTGATACTGTGCCAGCGTTCCAGTCTCTTCAAAACTGCTCTTCTGATATTTCCAGTAATAGATGGAGCCATCCTCTCCTTGAATCACATTTCCCACACCTTCATTTTCTGCCTGCATACGTTCCTCTGTGATCAGAGAGAGCGGAATCTTCTGACGGACAATGCCATCCTCTATTTTTTCGTTGTATAAATTTGTATATTCTGTATTTAACAGAAGCGCACTGTCATATCTTGCACTCTCATTCATCCTTATGATCAGCTCATAACTTTTCGTGATCAGTTCCTGAAGATTCATCATTTCTAACTGCACAGTATCCCACTTCGTCACATCAATCTCATCCGCAGAAGGTGGGTTCCCTTCTGCCTCTCTTACTTTTCCGATGCGATCCCATGTGTGAAAATAAGTCCGAATCATCAGCATATAGTTTGCCCTTGCTTCCTTGAGCTGCTCGATTGTGATTGCCTGCTGATTCACAACATGATTTAATACATAACTGCAATTGTGCAGTGACATTGCGCCGATATCCAGCAGTACATCCGCATCATACGCATCGCTTCCGAGATCAAACTGTTTAGAAATCTCTGGGATTGCAGAGGCCACAGGAACAATCATCCCATAGACTTCCAACGCTTTTCCGGCGACCGGAACCTTTTTAAAAAGCTCAGAGGCAAATACATCCATTACCTGGAGAATGATCTGATGCCATAATTCTTTCTCCGAATCAGAACTATTCTCATACAGCCTTTTTGCAGAGTCCTGAAGCATTTCTGCTCTTTCTCCTGCTCTCTTTACATAGGATATATCACTGTCTGCAAGTGATTTCAGCTGATCACAGTAAATCTCTTGCCAGTTTTCTAGGCGATGGACCGCCTCAATCACTGTATACAAGCGCAGTGCAATATCCAGATCCGTTGCTGTCTGCGACACACTCCCCTGACTTTTAATTAATTTTGTAAGCCACTCTTCCGGAATCACATCCCACTTCGTAAATGGAATCCCATTTCTTTTTTCCATATATTTCAAAATACCGGACAAGTCTTCCGGCATCTTTCCAAGTCCCTCTAACATCCCATATCCATCTTTAAATATCTTCAACAGTGTTTCCATATCTGCAAAAATATCGTCTTTTCCTTCCAGATATTTTGAATCGTCTTTTCCAAGATCATATAATACTTTCTCGCACTGCTGTTTCTCAATCATTCTTTCGCCGATGACTGATAAAATAATCCGGTAATCAATCTCATCTCCCAGCGCCAGCAGCACATATTTAAAACTCTTCTCATATACATGATTGCCATAAAGATCTTCGGCAAGCGGGCGCATTTTTGCCAGTTTTGGGAAATCATTCAAAAGATTCCAAAGAGTCTCTTTCGGAGCATCTACGACAACCGTTTCCTCATCCATCTGCCATCCTGCATTCAGCAGGTACATTGTCTTCTCCAATGGAAGATAAATTTCATCATCTTTCACCTTACATTCCAGCGGAAAGGTCTGTCTTGAAATCGGTCCAATCTCATTTTCTAATGTTGCCGTCCCTTCTTCTACATTGATCCTCACCATATAGCCATTCCGGTTTAGGTCGACTCCGTATGCTTTTTCTTCTACAACTGCCCCACAGACCTGTGCGATTTCTTGCGGCTGTGCATAAATGATCTTGTCTTCTGCCTTTACATAAATCTGTGTCTTTTCTCCGGTCGCATACTCACGTATATTCAAATAACCGTTCTGCTCCTTTTCTTCTGCAAGTACACTAATCGGCTGCACAAGCATACAGACAGCAAGTATCATTCCCCATATCCGTTTTCTTCTCATTGTGCTCCCTCCAACTCTTTCACGACTTCACTGTAAAGTTCCACATACCCCCCAAGCAGTGCATCTGACAATTCATCGGTCATCTCTATTCTCCACTGAAGGTTTTCTTCCTTGAGAAGTATGTCTGCTTTATACGTCTTCATTGGCATTTCTCCCAGATTTTTTGTATCCCAATCTGAAAGGAGATGTAAAAAATCATTTAGCGCAGTCCCCGAATCTGATTTTAAATGTGTCTTCTTTTCAATCTCCAACTCTGCAATGGCAGGAAGATCCAGATTTGTAATTTCTACTGAAACCCAACAACTTCCATCTTTATGTTTCTTTGCTTTTCCAATCTCATAAGACAGATGATCTGCCGCAATCTTCATATATTCACTAAATTCCACAGGTTCTCCATACCCCTGATTCCAGAGAAGTCTTGTCAGCATTTCGCCATCTTTATCTTGATATGCATTCAGAAACTCCTCACAGACTCCCTGCGCCTCCTCCAGTGTCTTCTGTTCATACGCTTCCTCTCTCTCCTTTTCCGCACGTTTATTCAGCAAACCTGCCACTACAAAAATAAATAGGATGAGCAGAAGAACTATCGTCAGTATGACCCCTCTGGTTCGCCTCTCCTGTTTCTTTCTTTTCATATACATTCCTCCTATTTTTTCTTCTGTTTTTTTCATGATTATACTACTTCCCTATATCGTTTTGTATGATCACGTCATGGATTTCAAGATATATGTAATATATAACCTTACCTTGTCTTTTCTCACTGCTTCCCTCTGTGATATAATAGATTCGGATTTAAACTTTTAGAAAAAGAGGAGGAAGCATCTATTATGATCTTATCGAGTAAATTTTTTCTCATACTGATACAGCTGGTTGTCCTAATTTTTTCATTTCTCACCTGCCGTTTCTTCTTTCCTCTGAAAAAATACTTTCGCAGACACTCTACACTCTGCCTGATTTTTCTGTGCTGTGTGTTTGCTATACTGGTTTCTTTGATTCCTGATGAATCTTTCCCTTATATCTGCTTTGCAATGATCTTTTTTCAGCTGATCACTTGTTTTCCCTTTTTCGAGGGACGGCTTTTGACAAAAGTAAACTTGATTTTTCTCTTTTATCTGATGTTGATAGCGATCGAATCCTTTTTTATGTTGATCATCAGTGTCGCTGATATTCTATTTCCAGATAATACACTTGAGAGTACAATGCTGTTTTTAAACTACGACTTCAAAACATTGTCTCTATATACCTCTGTGTATGTGTTCTGTTTATATTTCTTCTATAAGAAATTGCTTCCAAAGCTCAGATATTATTATGGATTTGTCCCGGAATCTTCTGTTTTAAAACTAATCCTTCCTATTATCTGTATGTACAATCTGTCAAATATTTTATTTGCCCAGATAGACAGCGACAAACCCTCCACCCTGTTGATCCATGTAGGCATCAGCCTTATCCTGCTTCTGTTTTTTTTCTTTTATATTTCAAAAACCTGCAGAATCTTTGAAGAAGCAGAACAGAGAAAACAATCTCTTCTTCTGCAAAGACAGAAGTCAAAAAGTCAATCGGAATATACACGGACACTTGAGCAAAAATACCGTGCTATCCGGCGCTGGGAACATGACAGTTCTAATCACCTGACCACAATGACATATCTGGCAAAGGATGGTCACTGGGATGAAGTATCTGCTTATCTCGAAGAACTTATGAAACAAAAGGAGGCGGATTAGCTTATGAAATATAGAATCTTTTTCTTTTTAAGCCTACTATTGATGCCTCTGTCCGCGGGTGGTCTTTTCCTTGCTTTTCTATCTCTCCCCACTACTTCTCTGCTATTTTGCATCACTGAACTATTCAGTGCAACGGCATCACTTTCCGCTATCTTATTCTTTGGGATCGGTTTTTTTCAGATGGTAAAAGAACAGAACACAAAAAGCGAACTTGCTCTGTTAAAGCAACAGCAGGAAGTATCCTCCATTCAGGAGCAACAATTATCCAACCTGCAGAAAGATACTATCCACAACAAAAACTCCTTCTATCATCATCTGAAAACAATACAAAAAGCAATCCGCTCCGAGCAATATACAGAAGCACTTTCTTCTCTGGAGTCACTCTTACTTCGTCCTTCCAGAAGTAATCCTGCTTCCTATTGTGCAGATTCTTACATAAACGCTGTCCTGCAATTCAAACAAGAGGAGGCTCACCGGTATGGAATTTCTGTCAATTATCAGATCCTTCTTCCGGATCTCCAGCTTTTGAAAAATTTCTCTGCATCCGAACTATCCTGCATTCTATTTAATCTATTGGACAATGGTATCGAAGCATGTATCCAATCTGAAAAAGCTACACCTGAAATCCATCTGCAAATTCATACAGAGGGAACCATGCTCTGCATTCATATGGAAAATACAAAAACACCGGCTCGGACATTTCAAAAAACAACTACAAAATCTGCTGCAATCCGTCATGGATTCGGTCTTAGAATTATAGAGACAATCGTTGAAAAATATGGAGGAATCTGTCACTTTACAGATCAGGGAGATTCTTTTGATTCCTCCATCATTCTCAATTACCAGGAAAACAGGAGGTATCCAATTTCAAATGATACATATTGCAATTTGCGAAGACATTGAAACACATGCAAACAAGATGAAAGAACTGCTGACAGCTGTCCTTCCAAAGAATATAACTCTGACACACTATACATCCGGTAAGGAAATGCTGTCAGATATCCAGGATTCCCATATCATCTATGATCTGGCGATTATGGATATCGAGCTCGGTGATGCATCGGGAATCACTCTCTCATCACGACTATCTGAATACTGCCCGGACATACAGATCATCTTTGTCAGTCAATATCTAAAATATGTCAGCCCGGTTTACGAGACTGCACATACCTACTTCATCTATAAACCGGAATTAGAACTTTATCTAAAACCTGCCGTTCAAAAAGCACTGCAAAAGATTGAGGAGCACAGCCATCTGATTCTGACTCTTTCCTGGAACAAAAAGAAAACAGAAATTCTCCAGAAAGATATCTGCTATATGGAACGGCTACTCCGGAAAACGGCTGTCTACACCCTCCATGATACTTTTTACACGGCAGAAAAGCTCTCCTCTATTTTAGCTCAGCTTTCCCCTTCCTTCACTTTATGCCATCGGAGCTATCTCATCAACCTCGAACAATTATCTGCTTTCCTGCCGGGATATCTCTGCCTGAAAGATGGAAGACAGATTCCTGTAAGCCGTTCTTACATCCAGAGTGTCCGGGAACAGTTTCTCCAAATATATCGCGATTAACTCTACCGACACACATCCGATTCCGCATACCCAAAAAGCAGCACAAAAAAAGTGGAAGAAACTCAATCAAAAGTTTCTTCCACTTTTTTCAATAATGCCGCAGACCGGAATCGAACCGGTACGGGAGTATAAGTCCCGCAGGATTTTAAGTCCTGTGCGTCTGCCTGTTCCGCCACTGCGGCATACAAAGTATTTTAAATGGATGGAGAAGGATTCGAACCGTTTTGGTTTTAGCAAACCGGTTACTTTACCTCTTCCTTATGATCAATGGATGGAGAAGGATTCGAACCTTCGAAGGCGTTGCCAACAGATTTACAGTCTGCCCCCTTTGGCCACTCGGGAATCCATCCATTTTCTTGAAACAAATTGCCTCAACTAGTATATATTTATATCATATCTGTTCTGAAAATGCAAGCAATTTTTTATCATTTTTACATCCTTTTGTTTGTATGCTATACTTAGCTTATCTTAGCAAAATCATTTTCCAATTTTGTAAAATATCATTTTTTCATAGGCACGGAAATCCGCGACTCCTTCCTCCGTGCCTGTTATCGCGGATGATCTGGAGGAATGGCAAATGTCTAATATTACAAAATACGCGCTGGAAGCATCATTAAAAAAACTCTTATTAAAAAAACCCCTCGACAAGATCACGATCAATGATCTCACATCAGACTGCGGAATCAGCCGCATGGCATTCTACTATCATTTTAAGGATATTTATGATCTTGTAGAATGGTCATGCCTGGAAGATGCAACGAAAGCACTTCAGGGAAAGAAAACTTATGACACCTGGCAGGAAGGACTTCTTCAGATTTTTGAAGTCGTTTTTGAAAATAAACCTTTCATCCTAAATGCTTACCGCTGCCTCAGCCGGGAACAGATTGAAAATTATCTCTTTCACCTTACTTACGAGCTGATCGCCGGTGTCGTCGAAGAGCAGGCTGCCCAGACACCAATCTCCGAACATGCAAAGAAATTTATTGCAGAATTTTACAAATACAGCTTTGTCGGTCTTATGCTCGACTGGATCAAACAAGGCATGAAAGAAAATTATGAAGAAATCGTACATAATATCTGCGTGACCATGCACGGAACAATTGCAAATTCCATTCATAATTTTACAAAACAAGGGGAATGATAAAAAAATAATCATCTCCCTCTCTTTGTAAATTGCCACAAAAGAAAAGAACGTCTATGCTGAAAGTACAGAAGAAAGCAATGTAGTTATTTCAGAAAGGTGGTCATCTATATGGCAAAGAAAAAATTAGCGATCGGTGTTGCCTCCGCAGTTGCCGCAGGAGCAGGCGCCGCCATTTTATTAAAGAAAAAATCCGATGTAGAATCTCACACTGCTTCCTCAAAAAGTGTTTCCAAATCTTCCGACTATCGGAACACAGAGCGAGGCAAGCATGAGAAAAACAGCAAAGGAATCTACTATTCCAACGGAAATTATGAAGCGTTTGCACGTCCGGAAAAACCTGACGGAGTTGATGAGAAACACGCTTACATTATAGGAAGCGGGCTCGCAGCACTCGCAGCCGCATGCTTTCTCGTAAGAGATGCCCAGATGCCGGGACCTCATATTCACATTTTAGAGGCGATGGATATTGCAGGAGGAGCCTGCGACGGAATTTTCGATCCTTCCCGCGGCTATATCATGCGAGGTGGCAGAGAGATGGAAGATCATTTTGAATGCCTTTGGGATCTCTTCCACAGTATCCCTTCTCTTGAGACCCCTGGCGCTTCTGTTCTTGATGAATATTACTGGCTCAACAAGCATGATCCAAACTATTCTCTTTGCCGTGCAACCGTACAATGCGGAAAAGATGCACACACAGATGGAAAATTCAATTTAAGTCAGAAAGGCTGCATGGAGATCATGAAACTGTTTATGACAAAAGACGAAGATCTCTATGACAAAACCATCGAAGATGTCTTTGATGACGAAGTTTTCAACTCTACCTTCTGGCTATACTGGAGAACGATGTTTGCTTTTGAAAACTGGCACAGTGCATTAGAAATGAAGCTGTATTTCCAGCGCTTCATTCACCATATTGCAGGGCTCCCTGATTTCAGTGCGCTGAAATTCACAAAATACAACCAGTACGAATCTCTGATTCTTCCAATGCAGAAATATCTGGAACATGCAGGTGTCGACTTCCAGTTCAACACTGAAGTAACGAATGTTGTCTTTGAATTTAAAGATCATAAGAAAATTGCATCCGCAATTGAATGCAAGGTAAAAGGTGTCGAAAAGGGAATCCTGCTTACAGAGAACGATCTTGTCTTTGTGACAAACGGAAGCTGTACCGAAGGAACGATTTACGGTGACCAGAACCATGCACCAAATGGCGATGCAGAAGTACGCACGAGTGGATGCTGGAACTTATGGAAAAATATCGCACGGCAGGATCCATCTTTTGGACATCCTGAGAAATTCTGCTCTGATATTTCCAAAACAAACTGGGAATCTGCAACGATCACAACACTGGATGATAAGATTATTCCTTACATCACAAAGATCTGTAAACGTGATCCAAAGAGTGGAAAAGTCGTAACCGGAGGAATCGTGAGCTGCCAGGATTCCAAATGGCTCATGAGTTGGACCATCAACCGTCAGGGACAATTCAAAGAACAGGATAAAGATAAAGTATGTGTCTGGGTATATGGACTATTTACCGATGTTCCGGGAGATTTCGTCAAGAAACCGATGCGGGAATGTACCGGAAAGGAGATCACGGAAGAATGGCTGTACCATATCGGTGTTCCGGTAGAACAGATTCCTGAACTGGCAGAACAGAGTGCAGTCTGTGTTCCGACAATGATGCCGTATATCACTGCATTCTTCATGCCTCGAACAAAAGGAGACCGTCCGGATGTCATCCCGGATGGATGTGTAAACTTTGCATTCCTTGGACAGTTTGCCGATACTCCTCGCGACACGGTATTTACAACAGAATATTCTGTTCGTACTGCGATGGAAGCCGTATACGGTCTTCTCGGCGTAGACCGTGGTGTACCGGAAGTATGGGGCAGTGTCTACGATATCCGCGACCTGCTCGACAGCTCTGTCAAGCTCATGGATGGAAAATCCCCTCTCGACATTCAGCTTCCGGGACCGTTAAACGCACTGAAGAAACCACTGATCCGTGTGATAAAAGGAACGGTAATTGAAAAATTACTCAGAGATCATGACATCCTGACAGATGAAATGTAACCTCGTTCTCCCCTAAGCACTGCTTCAAATACTATCTAAATAAAAAAAAGACGTCTCCGCAGAAATTGTGACTGCCTTATGTGAAAATCACAGCATTTCTGCAAGACGTATTTTTTTCTGTTATTGGAAAGTCGCCTGATCGGCGTAATTTACTGCAATATAGCTCTTTCCTCTGTTGATCTTAATTTCCTTCCCATTCTGATCATAAAATTTCAGCCTGGACTGCTCATTTTTTTCTTCCTTTGACCAGTGAATTTTCTGCACACCACCGTTGGAAATATAGTATCCAACCGAATCGCTGGCGCCATCCCAGTCTACCTCTTTATGTCCAATCTCATCTCTCACTGTAATCGATGTTTCCAGGACAAATACGTTTGTAAATGCAAGCTGCTCTCCAGTATTTCCATCGATCTGCGGTTTTCCATTTAAGTCTTTGACATATACTTTTTTTGCTTCATCATAAGTAAGTGTCGCTCTGGCAGCTCCAAAATTAATATCTACTTTCTGACAATCCTCTCCGTCCGGTTTTACCTGCTCATTGAGTCCGTAAAACGAAAAAGCCGCATCCTTCTTATCTTCCTCGATATCCGTTCTCAATCCTCTGGACTGCACGACACTGGCAAACTGAGTACCATCAAAATATCCTGTATGCTCGAGATCATATCCTGCACTTAGACGCGCCTGATCTCTTCCGAACAGACCGCTTCCATCACTGATTCCATCAATCTGGTCCAGATTCAGCGAAGCAATGTATTCTCCGATTGTGTCATCGCTTCCCCAGTTGACATAAAAGGCATCGAATCCTTCTGACAGCGCCGGAAAATATGCGCGGCAGCTTCGGATCGCACAGATTTTCGGGACAGCCGTATAATCACCGTACAGCGCCATAAATCTTGTCGCATCCCCCTCTACCGGGATTTCAAAAATAATATCTGCCTTTCCAACTCCATACTGCGGCATCGCCGGATCCACGTTATTGACCATGACTGCCACTGGACGTTTCCCGATCGCACCCTCTGTCAGATCCAAAACTCCGGTCAGAAGATTCTGATTTGCAGGGATCTCCTCCGACGATGCACGCTCCTCTGATCCTTTCATATCCTGACTCTTCTGCTCTTTTGCATCTGACTGGCTTGCCTTTACAGATGCCTCCTGTTGTTTCCCACTTTTTCCACATCCCGGAATAACCGCGAGCATCAGACACATAGACAATAGCAACATTCTCTTCTTCATACGACTTCCTCCTTACCCTTCCTAGATTTCTCCCTCTGCATTTACCTATTTTCTTTATGATAACAGACTTTTTTTCCACTTTCCACAGCAATTATAGAAATGTTATCCACATTTAACAGCTGTTTTTCCACTGTTGTTGTGTAAACTCCGTCTTCTCTTCTCATCAAGTCAAATACCTGATCCCCTTCCTGCAAATATGCATATTGGGTATCGGCCGAAAGCCCCTCTATCGATATTACTTCATAGATTTGCCCCTCTTCTACTTGATACATCGTCTCCGGCATCGTAAGATTTTCCTCCGGCATCTCCTCAAATGACTCTAACACCGGTGGGAGATTCATCGTTTTTATCTGCTCATACGGAAAATAGTCTTCTATAAAAGTATACTCTGCCACTTCAAAAACAACACATTCCGGCTGAAACATCGTAAAATAATAATCAAAGTCAAAAATGTTCCGATAATCATGAACAGAAATATATTCTCCAAGACTGTTCTCCAAAAATTTAGAACCTAGACCATTTAAATAACTTCCTTGAAAAACAAGTGTTCTCGGCACCCCTTCGGCAACTCTCTGCTCATTTACATAATAATTGAAATGATTAAAACTTTCATCTCTTCTGACTTCCGGGCTGTACTGTTCTGTCAGACATTTGACTTCTGCGTTTCTTTCATAGACAGGAACCTTCTCATGAATCGGAATCTCTGAAAGCAACAATTTTTCCATCGTCTCTTCATGAACAGAAAATTCTTCTTTCGTGTTGATATGAACAGGAACTCCCTGCTCACTCAATCCTTCTAAAATATGATTGACTCCATAGAATGCACCCAGTTCATTCCAATGCCCTCCATCGTATTTTTTGTTAAATACCTTCTCTCCTTCCTCCGTCTTTTCCTCCAGTATCTCCGTATTATCTACATAGTGAATTTCTCTTCTGTCTAACTCTTTCAAAAACTGCTGCACCCACTGATTGTCATAATTCCACCCCTGCTCAAGCTTCTCCTGCAAAACAGTTGTCTTTGCAGGCTCAAACACGAATAGAAACGGAACTCCCCTTGCTTCGCAGTAATCCTGGATTTTTTTTATCATATCTGCAAAAGCGATATGGTAATCGCTAAAGATTGGATTTCCTCCTGTATTCAGAAATACATACCCATCCTTTCCATATACATAACTCGGGTGGATCATTTCATGAAAAATCTTATCATGACCTACAGTGTAAAGTTCGATCATCTCATTTCGCAGTCCGATGCGGTCATTTACATAATTTTCAATTGCCTGAGTGGCATCTTCCCCCTCCCGTATTGCCGAAACAGGATTGGCGGCGAGCATCCGGTTATCCACCTCTGAAACTGCATTTTCCTCAGTGCGAAAGGTCACCACAGGGATTGCGAGCAGCATAAAAAATATTACAATAAAAAATATCTTTAGTTTTTTCATTTTCTTCTCCTAACCAATTCTTACCTGCATCTTAATATTGAAAATACAGGAATGGGCTGTATGAACTATTGATCATAAAGATCACAGATACGATCATCAGCAGAATCAATCCTGTCTCTTTGATAAAAAGTCCAGTCTTTGTCCGAGCAAAAAAAGTTTTCACTTTTTCTGCCCATGGCATACAAAAAGTAGTTGCCCCAAGTACCGCAACGACTGATAAGAAAATCAATTTTATTGTCAGGTAATGCTGATAGGTATATTCCACTGCACTTGCTACATTCGCTGCACTGAGCCCGAACAGACTTTTCAGAAACACCTCCAGCCGGCTGAGATCTGAAAAGTAGAACACCTGCCAGCTAAAAAATACAATTGCCATCGTAACGCCCCATTTACATATAGCAGGAATTTTCTGATAGAAACGTTTTTCCCGTATGCAGCGCTCTACCAATACGCAGACTCCATTGATCACACCCCATAAAATGTAATTCCATGCCGCCCCGTGCCATATTCCCGTCAGCAAAAATACGCAAAACAGATTCCATAATGTTCGTTTCATTCCTTTTCTGTTTCCCCCAAGTGGAATATAAATATATGATCGGAACCATGTCCCAAGTGAAATGTGCCAACGTCTCCAAAATTCTGTAATGGATTTTGACCGATATGGGAACTGAAAATTCTCTTTGAAATGAAATCCAAATAGATGTGCTAAACCGATCGCGATATCTGAATATCCTGAAAAATCATAGTATATCTGCATCATATAAAAAAATGCAAACAACCATGCGGTCGGTACATCCATTCCCACTCCGATATATGGATCGATCTTGCTGATCACAGCCCCAAATGAATCTGCCAAAATGACTTTTTTGGCAAACCCGATCATGATCCGATTCAACCCATCTAAAAATTCGGTCTCATCTACCCTGCGGTGTACCGTCTGTCTCTGAAAATCTTTCCACTGTACGATCGGTCCGGAAATCACTTTCGGGAAAAAAGAAAGATATAAAAATACATCCAAAAGGCTTCCCGCCTCTGCATCTCCGCGAAAGACATCCACAAGATAGGATATCGCTGTAAACGTGATGAAAGAAATTCCAAGAGGAACGATCCACTGACTCATCGCCAGACTGATGCCGAAAAAATGACTTAGATTTTCCGCAATAAAATTGTAATACTTGTACCAGATCAAAATGCCTGTCACAGCCAGGATAGAAAGTGTCATGAAACACACCTTCCTCTTGTACTGTGCTTTCTTTTCCAAATAACAGATTCCCTTTCCTGCCATCCACACTCCAAGCACATAGATGCTCAAAAGGGCAATTCCCTCCAATCTGGCCCATCCATAAAAGCAAAGGCTTACAAGAACCAGAAACAGATTACTGAGCCAGTCACTCCACTTCTCATTTCTATTTCCCAAAAGCTTTATCAGATAATAGCCCGCAACCGATGCCGGCATCACTGCAAATAAGAAAAAAACAGTTGTAAACGCCATATATCTTTTCTCCTTCTAAATATTCCATTTATTATATCACATTCATTCTCAAGAAAAAAGAAGTCTTCCGACACATCTCAGAGACTTCTTTTCCTTTTCTATTTCCCTATGTTACTCTGTCCTTTTCTTGAACGCTGTCACCGTGTTGACATTTTACTTATTTTACAACAAGATTATCCTTTGCTTCATATGAAAAATCTTCATCCAAAGGAAAGATCGGTCTTGGCACTTTCGTGTAATTTAAAGTTTTTAAGTCTTCATTTGTACTTCCTTTTGTAAGTGCCATAATGCTTCTCTTAGCGATTGCATCCTGATCTGCAGTCAGATATCCTAATTTACATACAACAATATCTGCTTCCTTCGGATCTCTTCCAAGGTCAGTGAATACATCCGGCGAAACATAACCGATATGGCCCTCTGCAAGAACAACGTCAACACCGCAGGAATGAAACAGTGCAATGTCGCAAGGGATGGATGTCTTTTTCCATTTTTCCACATAAGCCTTGACTGTTCCGGTTGCTGTAATCGGCTGTGTTGTCGTCGTATCAAACTTTGCACCGAATGTGATCGTAACTTCTTCTCCCACTTTTCCTTTACAAGCCAGTGTTGCCTCCGGGTCATAGATTCCGCCATAGAGAACCGGTGTTTTTAACTGCTCTGTACGAGGATCTTCCATAATTCGTTTTAAAAATCCGGTACAGTCTGAGGAAGATCCGGCTGTCGGGTTATCTCCGGAATCAGAGAGATAAACCGGAAGTTCCTGTCCGTTTGCAATCGCATCAAAAGCGACATTTAATGTTTCTTCCTCTGTATAAGTTTCTGTCTGGAAGCAGAAATCATTTCTTGTATTCCAGATGATCTCTGCGAGACGAAGCGCCTCACGGTCGGCCAACTCCTGCGTTTCGGCTACCACATAGACTGCCACAGAACTGTCCTCATTGTCCGCCCAAGGAAATCCCATCAGATAAGAGGCCGCAAGGATTCCTTCTTTCTGCTCTGTCTCGCGCAGCTTGGTGATCAGTCCTTTCATCGGCTCTACCGTTGTGGAAGACTGCTCTCCTGCGATTAGAATCGGAACCTTTACCCAGGCAGATTTTGCCTGCACATGATTTTCCAGTGCCGCGATGGTCATCTTTGCCGCATGAACTCCGGTTTCATACCGGTCTGTGTGCGGTGCACATTTGAATCCGACAAATCCATCACAGTTCTTGTGCATGCGGACAGTCATTGTCGTGTGCATATCCAGCGCCGAGAAGATCGGAATGTCCGGGAACATCTCTCTTAATTCTTCCAACAGATATCCCTCTGCATCTCCAAGACCTTTCACTCTCATAGATCCGTGAAGTGCAAGTGTGATCGCATCCAGCGGCTTTTCTTCCTGTGCCTGACGCGCTCTCTTAAGAATCTCTTCTTTCAGCCCCAGATAGAACTCATAGTCTACTTCCCCATTGGGAACTGCACTTGCAAAAAGTGTCGGTACCACTTCATACCCTTGCTCCTGCAGTGTATCCATCACTCCGCGCAGCGGATCATTTTTCGGATTTCTCTCAAAAAGTTTCTCTCCCCGTACAACGCCGAAGTCATTTTCTCCGGCAATGATCGGGTTAAATGAGTTAGATTCATGCATCATAGATGCAACTAATACTCGTTTCATCTCTCTTCCTCCTAAGCAAACAATATATTTTTAATATAAAGGACATGCCACCACATGTCCAGGCTCAATCTCGTTTGCTCCCGGTTTTGAATCACTCTGCAAAAAAAAAATGCCCTCATCCACCGGTTTCCCGGCAGACAAAGACAGTCTTTTCTGCTTGCTAATTCTTATCTTTTCTCTAAAGCTTACCTCGAGCAAAGGATGATCGCAGAATGTCGTCCCATGTTCAGCACAACCTCTCCTTGATCGATCAGCACATAGTCCGGCTCCATCGTATATCCCTGCTCATAGGTATACAACAATCTGTCCATCTTCCCTTTCATCGGAAGTTCTGCCATCCAGACCGGTACAGTAATTTCTGTTAATTTCTTACTATTATTAATGATCACAACAATCTGCTGTTCTTGTGTAAAACGGCTGTATGCCAACACATTCTCATCCCAGAAAAGCATCTTAAGTGACCCGCACCGAAATACACTTTCCTCCTTGTGTATCCGGATCATATCTTTGTGAAATTGTAGCAGCTCTTTGTCTTCCTGCCCCCATGGATATGTTCTCCGATTATCCGGATCGGTAAATCCACATACACCAGCCTCATCCCCATAGTAAATGGTCGGTGCTCCTACCCATGTCATCTGCATCACAACTGCGCTGCGCATGACCGCCGAATTAATTCCCTCTCTGGCCGCCTTGTAGCCAAGATTCTGCACTCGCCCCACAATGTGATTGGTTCTTGTCAAAAATCGGGAATGATCATGATTTGATAACTCATTCATTGCCACCTGCAGAGATGGTGTCTGCATTGCTGCCATGTGATGATTCATCACACTGACAAAATGATCTGCATTTCCCCAGAGATCCTGCCGTCTCTCATCACTATGCTTCTCCATTCCGGTAAAGAACCATGTGAGCGGCTCCATGAACGCATCGTAATTCATAACAGTATCCCATTCATCACCTTGAAGCCATTCTCTCGGATCTCCATAGTGCTCTGCAAGGATAAGTGCTTCCGGATTTGCCTCTTTGACAGCAGTCCGAAATTTCTTCCAGAACTCATGATTAAATTCATTGGAATAACCCAAATCTGCCGCCACATCAAGCCTCCATCCATCTACATTATACGGTGGAGATACCCATTTCTTCGCAATGTTCAAAATATATTTTTGTAATTCCTCGGAACCTTCATAATTGAGTTTTGGCAGGGTATCGTGCCCCCACCAGCCATCGTAATTATGATTGTACGGCCATTCTTCTTTAAAAAACCGGAAGAAACTGTGGTAATCACTGTCCGCTGAGACGTATGCACCTTTCCCATACCCCTCCTGCTTCTCGTAGATCCGCTCTCTGTCCAGCCATTTATTAAAGGAACCACAGTGATTGAACACACCGTCGATAATGACCTTGATCCCCCGTCGATGGAATTCCTGCACAAGTTCTGCAAAAAATGCATTACTCGCCTCAAGATTCTTTCGATTTGTCGTCCGAATCTGATATTTTGTCGCCTGGCTGTTATCCAGACATCCATCCGGCAACACCTCTCCGCCGTCTTCCACAATCACTCCATAGTGTGGATCGATAAAATCATAGTCCTGAATATCATATTTATGATTGGATGGAGATACAAAGAGCGGATTAAAATAAACCGCCTCCACGCCAAGTTCCTGAAGGTAATCTATTTTTTCCAGAACTCCCTTTAAATCTCCTCCGTAAAATTCTCGTACACCCATAAATGCAGGATATTTTGACCAGTCTTCCACACGGACACTATGCTCTCCGATGTAAGCATACTCACCAGTTTCCACATCATTCGTGCGGTCTCCGTTGTAAAAGCGATCTACGAAAATCTGATACATGACCGCCCCTTTTGCCCAATCGGGTGTGGAAAATCCCGGTGTGATCATAAAAGAATAGAACTCTTCCCGGTTACCGGATACCCCACAGCGGTTAAAGTACTTTACTTCTCCCCCTTTGGACACCTGAAATCCATAGTGGAATTCTTTCTCTCCCAGCTGCCATGCCATCTCGTAATAGTCAAATGTCCCTCTCGTTTCCTTTTTCTCCATCTCATAAGACTGCTCACCAACAAGCAGAAATACTTGATCAACATCATCTTTTGCCGTCCGGAAACGAAGGCGAATCTTTTCATTTTTCTTTGGTTCTGGCGGTATCACATAATTGCCTGTACCGTCACAGAACAATGCGTCTATATTCATAAAGAAAACCTCATTTCCCAGACTTTCCATTCTGTTTATTCACCATCGAACAATGCTTCAAATTCTTCTCTTGTGATTTTTTCTTTCTCCAGCAAAAGGTCTGCACACGCATGAAGCACACGATCATACTTCTGAATGATTGATTTTGCATTGGCATAGCATTCGTCAATAATCCGCTTTACTTCTTCATCGATCGTTCCTGCCACTGCCTCACCATACCCGCGTGATGCATGTGCAAGGTCTCTTCCGATAAACACTTCATCCTCATCGTTGTCATAATTGATCAGACCTAATTTCTCAGACATACCAAATTTCGTCACCATCGACCTTGCAATGCCGGTTGCCTGCTTAATATCCTGAGAGGCTCCTGTCGTAATATCATCAAATACAAGCTCCTCGGCAATCCGTCCTCCCAATGCGACTGTGATATCCTGGATCATCTTTCCTCTTGTATTGAACACATCATCTTTCTCCGGAAGCGGCATCGTATATCCCGCTGCCCCAACTCCGGTTGGAATGATAGAAACACTGTATACCGGTCCGACATCCGGGAGCACATGGAATAAAATTGCATGTCCTGCCTCATGGAATGCTGTAATCCTCTTCTCCTTATCCGAAATGACTCGACTCTTCTTCTCTGCTCCGATACCGACTTTGACAAATGCATGCCGAATATCTGACTGCTGGATATATACCCTTCCTTCTTTGGCTGCCATGATTGCCGCCTCGTTGAGCAGGTTCTCAAGATCTGCCCCTGTAAATCCCGCTGTCGTCTGTGCTACCTGTTTTAAGTCTACGTCCTCGCTGAGTGGTTTTCCCTTCGCATGGACTTTTAAGATTTCTTCTCTTCCCTGAATGTCAGGTCTTCCGACCATTACCTTACGGTCAAATCTTCCCGGACGCAGAATTGCCGGGTCAAGGATATCCACACGGTTTGTGGCAGACATCACGATAATTCCTTCGTTGACTCCGAATCCATCCATCTCTACAAGCAGCTGATTCAATGTCTGCTCTCTCTCATCGTGTCCACCGCCCATACCTGTTCCACGTCTTCTTGCAACTGCATCGATCTCATCGATAAAGATAATACACGGCGCATTTTTCTTCGCCTCCTCAAAGAGATCCCTCACACGGGAGGCTCCGACACCGACAAACATCTCCACGAAATCAGAACCGGAAATAGTAAAGAACGGTACACCTGCTTCCCCTGCCACTGCCTTTGCAAGCAATGTCTTACCGGTTCCCGGAGGTCCTACAAGAAGTACCCCTTTCGGGATTCTTGCTCCAACCTGAATATATTTTTTAGGTTCTTTTAAGAAATCTACGATTTCCTCTAACTCTTCTTTCTCTTCTTTCAGACCTGCGACATTGGCAAATGTCACTTTCTTATCCCGATCGGTGCTCAATCGCGCCCTGCTCTTGCCAAAGCTCATTGCTTTTGCATTTGCTCCACCACCTGCCTGACGGTTCATCAGCACAAACAGTAATAATACAACCCCTACCGTAAGTACAAGCGGAAGCACTACCGTCGTAAATACGGAAGGTTTTGGCATATCTGCAATTTTGTATGCCACCCCATTTTCCTCAAGAATCTCCTGCACTTTTTCTGTATTCAGCACATTCATACTCTTGGAATAATCTTCATCCTTCAGATAAATCTTCAGTGTTCCTGTCGGTGTTTCTTTGTTTGGATTGATCACCACAGAATCTACATTGTCTTCCTTTAAATCTTCCTGAAACATCGCTTCTGTATACCGCTGTTCTGTACTTTGCATCCGGTCTGAAAACCAGAATACCGCAAACAGAACGATCACCAGCATCAAAAGCGAAGCACCGCTGGCTCCTCTATATTTCCTACTATCCAATTTATGTCCCCTTCCTATTCTACGCCTTCCACAACTCCGATGTATGGAAGATTTCTATATTTCTGCGCATAATCCAGTCCATATCCCACAACAAATTCATCTGGGATATTAAATCCTACATAATCTACATTGACATCCATCACTCTTCTCTCTGGTTTATCTAACAGTGTACAGAGTTTCATGCTGTTTGGATTTCTCTTCTTGAGAATCTCAAGAAGGTAAGATAATGTACGTCCAGAGTCAATAATATCCTCTACAACAAGTACGTCTTTTCCTTCCAGACTTTCATCCAGATCTTTTGCGATCTTGACAACTCCGCTGGATGTCGTTCCATCTCCATAGCTGCTTACGCTCATAAAGTCCATAGAAACCGGAACGGTAATTCTCTTCGCCAGCTCGCACATAAAGAACACACCGCCCTTCAGTACACAGATCAGATGTACCTGCTTTCCTTCGTAGTCCTTGCTGATCTTCTCTCCTAAGTCTCTGATTCTCTTTTCTACTTCTTCTTCTGAAACTAATACCTTAATTGTCTCTGCCATGGCTTTCTCCTCCATCTATTTGTATTTGTAAAATTCTTTTTGTATGTTCGTCTGGTCTCCCGCAAAGACTCAGGCGATGTCCAACTACCCATAAAATATGGCTTCCATCTGCAATCAGCAGTATCTCTCCCCGCTCACTTGCAGGAATCTTCTCATTGATCAGGTAAGATTTCAATTTCTGTTTCCTTCCCTCCCGGTCAATGACAATATAATCACCTGGTCTTCTTGTTCTCACACACAAATCATGTTTAATTATATCATAATCAAAACAGTTCGTGTGACTTTTTTGCATATTTCCGGGGTTCTCTGCCAAATCCACGATTCTGCATGTAACTGCGGTCTTTTTCCCCTTAGGAGTTTGGTAAAAGACCGTTCCCGGAATACGGCATTTTACTTCTAATGGAAGCTCCTCCTCCCGGAGCAGTATCCCTTTTTCTTTTTTTTGCCGTACTTCCTTTTCTTTCTCTCTGGCTGCATGTACTTTCTCAAGTGTCACTCCCTCATATCCCCGCACTGCCCGCATATGATACGGAAGCATGATCTGTCTTCCACATTGCTTCCCGAAAAGTGTGCTGACGTCTGCAACATGAACTGCTGACAGATCTTTTGCCTGCCCCGCCACTTCCTCCATACAGGAAAGCACTGTCATCTCTCTGAGTATCTTATCTCCACTCTGAAAAGGCTCTGTCCGGATCAGAAGTTTTTCACCCTTCCTGCTGACACAGTTTTCTTTAAATACTTTCAGCTGCTTTTCCAGAAATTCCTGCACGCCCCGGAGCTGCTCTGCCGCCTCACTTAAATGCGCTGCCGCCCGCGGATTGATCTGGTTTTCCATATAAGGAATGACCCGGTTGCGAATTTTATTGCGTGTATAGTCTTCTGTCAGATTTGTCTGATCTGTCTGATATCGTATTCCATTTTGTTCCAGAAATCCCTCGATCTCCCTGCGTTCCAGACAAAGAAGCGGGCGAACATAACGATCCCTGACCGGTTTGATCCCTGTCATTCCATTGAGTCCTGTTCCTCTTACAAGATTCATCAAAAGTGTCTCTGCATTGTCATTCTTGTGATGTGCCAAAGCAATCTTGGCTGCCCCATATTTCTGTGCCGCCCTCTCAAACGCTTCTCTTCGGATATTTCTGCCGGCTTCCTCCATAGATTGTTTCCTCTTTTTTGCAATTAATTCCAGATTGCAGCGTACAATTTCCAGAGGAATACCAGCTGTCTTACAAATGTTTTGGACAAATCTCTCATCCGCATCTGCATCCTCGCCGCGGATCCCATGATTGACATGCACCGCCACGAGCTTCACCCCCAATTCTTCCTGCAGATAATGCAAAATGAAAAAAAGGCATACCGAATCCGCCCCTCCCGATATGCCTGTAATCACTGTTTCTCCCCGCTCAAACATCCGGTGCTCTTGTATATAAGCTTGCACCCGCGCAGGAATCTCCTTGTTCTTATATTGATATGCTCTTGTTTTTTGCTCTTTTTCAGCCATATCTACGTTCCTTTTCCCTTTTGTTCTCCTACACGTTTTGTGTATTTCCTCTCTATGATACTATGATTATCCAAAAGAATCCAGTCACACTTCTATCCTTTCCACACTCCTGCCACCAAAACTGTCATGTCATCCTTTGGGGTCTCGCCGGTAAACGCAAGCACCTGATCTAAAATGTATTGTGCCATCTCTTTTGGATTGACAAGCTTCATTCCGCCTATGATTGTCTCCATCAACATCTCCTGCTCCACAACCGGAAGAGCATCCAACACCCCGTCTGTCATCATCACGACAAATTCTCCGCTTCTCAGTGTCCGTTTTACCATGTCAATCTCCAGATTGTGCAGAACCCCAATAGGGAGGCTTGTCGAGGATAATCGTTCCACCCCATTGCGATATTTAATAAAAGTTGTCGATGCGCCCACTTTCAAAAATTCACATTCCCCTGTATACCGATCAAAAATTCCCATATCTACCGTAGAAAAATGAATTTCCTCACGCCCCATCACAAGCGCTGTATTGATCATCTGGATCGCCAGTTCCCCAGGAAAACCTGAAGTCAGAAGTTCTTCCAAAAGTTCTACGACCATCGCACTCTCCTGAAACGCCTTCCTGCCCGATCCCATCCCATCTGAAAGAGCAGATGCAACCCTTCCACCTGGCATCGCCACTTCCAGAAAACTGTCTCCGGATATTGTATCTCTTCCTTTTCCTATTTTAGCAACCCCCTGCATAATATGGAACTGATACGGCTCGATACAGACATACGGTTCATACTCTTTTCCCAACATTGTGCGGCTCTGTTCCTCAAATACAAATTTCCTGCCATACGTTCTGGAAATGATTTGAATCATCTCCTTCGTCTCCACTCCCACATCTTGTACTGCCTTTGCATTCAGGTGAATTTCATGCTTTCCTCGCTCCGTACAAAGAAAAGTCATATCCAACACTTTTACCCCTATTTTCTGCAGCCGTTTTCGAATTTTTTTCTCCATCCGAACATCAATCAGAATGCTGTCCTCAAATTCTTTTGCCGTACTTTTAATGATCTGCGCAAACAAATCCATCTGCACCGCACATCCCTCCCGGTTTTTTACAAGCCGGTTCGACCAGAGCATATTTTGTTTTGCTTCATGAAAGACCTCTATGAGCGCGCTCTGGAACTTTGGCGCCATCACACATTTTTTCTGTAATTTCCGCTTTGTTTCCAGATTCAATTCTTTCCCATATTCCTCGATGGCATGCAGAACTTCATATCCCAGCTGGTAAGTATGGACATAGTCCTCTCCCCAACACCGCTCCATATGATCACATTTTGTACAGACACTCTCCTCCACCTGAAAAAACATCTCCTGCAGTTCATCTTTTGTAAATACCTGCTTCTGCCGCTCCAGTTTTAAAAATACCTTCGATAAATGTTCCAGTGAATCCGCCAGTTTTCCAATCTGTACTGCATAAGGGCCCGAAATCCCAGCCTGTCCCATTCCAGCCTTCTCCATTTTTATTCTCCCCCTGTCCGTTCTTTTCCTTTTTTGTCTGCTGAACAGAACAAAGAATCTCGCAAGCGAGATTCTCACGCGAACCGTGTTTTTTATCACATAGGATTTTGTGAAAATTTCCTATGTAATAAAAAAACTTTAGGAAATCCAGTTATTTCCTAAAGTTATCATTTGTAATCTTATTATTTTGTTGGTTTTAATACAATCTCATCTTCATATACAAGTCCAAATTTTTCCTTTGCCACATCTTCTACATAAGCGTCTGTGCCAACATACTCTTTGTACTTCTCAATTTCTTTTGTCCTGTCTTTTTCTTCTTTGATCTGTGTCTCCAGCTCTGCCTGTTGCTTTTTATATGCTTCATTCTTCGCCCGTAATGAGACCCCTCCGACAGACACAAGCACGATCAGCAACATGATTACGGAACTAATCAGCACCATACTTCTTCTATGTGCCCGCATTCTCTGCCGCTGTTGTCTTGTACGACTTTTTTCTTTGATATGCTTCATTACTGTTACCCACCTTTGTATGTGTGTATTTCCAGACTACTCTAAAGCCATTCTAATGGGTTTCCCTCTTTTTTTCAATACTTTTCTTGATTTTTTTATAGATTTTCCGCATCTGTGAAAATATCGCTGCAAACAGACTAACCCCTGCCAGTGTCCCTGTCACAAAGAACCACCGGATGCTTCCATCACTCGTGAGATAAATCTTTACAGACAGATACAGGCTGATTCCGATCCAATAAAACAGATCTTCCAGTGTCACCGCTGTCAGATTGTGGGGCAGAATCCTTCTAAAAATGCGGATCATATCATAAATTCCCATGACAACAAATCCTGATAAAACTGCCTGAATAAAAATATTTGCTTCCTCCCCGATTCCAGACATAGGATCACCTATTTAAACAGTTTGGAAAAGAAGTTTTCTCCCTGCTTTGCCGCACTCTGGCTGATATCCGAATAAGCGATGCTGTCGATATGTCCCGCCAGATCCACTTCTCCTTTTTCCACACTCAGCCGGTTCACATGGAGATCTTTTCCCTTCACCATAAGCATTCCTTGTTCTGTCTCAAGCAGTATCTCATTTAAATCAAAGGAAAGTACATCCAGTACACCTGTCACCGCACTTGTCTTTCGGTTATTGATAACTAATTTATGAGGTTTTTGTACCTGTCTTTCTTCCACTATACCCACAACCTTTCTATCTATGATCAGTACGTCTTCTTTCTCTCAATTATATGAAAGGTTGTTCATATTTATGATGATTTACAGATACCTCATTACAGATACCGGAATAAATCTTTTGCTTCTTCTTTCTTTGTCGTATCTTGAATTGCAAGCACTTCTACCTTCACGGTCTTTATCCCGAACTGGATTTCAATGACATCCCCCGGTTTTACCTTTACAGAAGCTTTTGCCACAGTTCCGTTTACAAGGACACGCCCTGCATCACACGCCTCATTAGCAACCGTCCTTCTCTTGATCAATCTGGAAACTTTTAAAAATTTATCTAATCTCATTTTCTTTCCCTCATGTAACAAAGAACTGCCGCAATTCTCGCAGCAGTTCTTGTCTTCTATTTCTTATTGGATTGTCTATCTGAATTATGCATTTACAGCATCTTTTAATGCTTTACCAGCTTTGAATTTCGGAGCCTTGCATGCAGCGATCATCATTGTTTCTTTTGTATGAGGATTTCTTCCTTCTCTTGCTGCTCTTTCTGTCACTTCAAAAGTACCAAATCCTACTAACTGTACTTTCTCGCCTTTTTTCAATTCTTCTGTTACAACGTCTACAAAAGCTTTTAATACTTTCTCAGAGTCTTTCTTAGATACTTCTGCTGCTTCAGCAACTGCTGCGATTAATTCTGTTTTGTTCATGAATATGTTCCTCCTCTAATTTAGCTATAGAATATATGAAATATATAGATTCTATCCGTTTTGAAGGGCCGTTCCCTCCGCATTTGCAGGCTGTTTACCCTTATTGTACTGTTATAGTTATAACTGTTTCCCTATTGTTTGTCAAGGAATTTTTCGTGTTTTCCACGTCCCGGAACATGTTTCAGACACCCTCCGGTTCTTTTCCCTGAATACTTGTTGATAATTCGCCTTAACTATAACATTTTTTCAATCATTTCCAGCACAGATGCACCCATTTTTGCAGAAATCTCGTCCGCATTTTCCAGAGAATTTCCCTTAATTCCATAATAGAATTTCACTTTTGGCTCTGTACCGGAAGGACGTACACATACCCATGCATCATTTTCCAATTCATAATAAAGTACATTGGAAGCCGGAAGTCCTGTATCGCTTGTCTCTCCTGTCCGCAAGTCTTTGATCGTACCTGCCTTGTAATCTCTCGCTCTTTGTACGCCATATCCCCCGATCTCTGCCGGCGGCTCCTTGCGCAGCGTCTCAAGAATATTCTGGATCTTCTCAAGTCCTTCGATACCTTTAAGTGTGATAGACTGGATATCATCTTTGTAATATCCGTATTTCTCATACATGTCGATCATCGCATCCCAGAGCGTCTTTCCAAGCGTCTTATAGTATGCCGCCGCTTCACACAACGCCATTGTTGCAACGATTGCATCCTTGTCTCTCGCATAAGTACCAATCAGACATCCATAGCTTTCTTCAAATCCGAAGAGATACGTTCCTATTCCAGTCTTTTCAAATTCGAGGATCTGCTGTCCGATAAACTTAAATCCAGTCAGAACATCGATCAACTTCACTCCATAGCTCTCTGCGATCGCTTTTGCCATGTTGGATGTCACAATGGATTTGATCAGGCAACCGTCCTTTGGAAGACCTTTTACTGCCTTTGTCTGGCTGATCTCATAGTCTGCAAGAAGACATCCTGACATATTTCCTGTCAGAACTTTGTACTCTCCTGACTTTGTATCCTTTACATAAACTCCCAGACGGTCTGCATCTGGATCTGTTGCAAGAACAAGATCGGCATCTACATCTTTTGCAAGCTTTAAGCCAAGCTCAAAAGCTTCTTTTGCCTCCGGGTTCGGATAAGATACTGTTGGGAAGTTTCCATCTGGCAATTCTTGCTCTTTGACTACATAGACGTTCTCAAATCCAAGTTCTTTTAAAATGCGCCTTACCGGAATATTCCCCGTTCCGTGAAGCGGGCTGTATACGATCTTTAAATCTTTGTTCATCTGGTCGATGGCATCCTGGTGGATGACTTGCTTTTTGAGTTCCTCCATGTAGGCGTCATCAACAGCTTCTCCGATCACCTCATAAAGTCCCGCTTCTTTTGCCGCTTCAAGGCTCATCGTCTTGACTGTAGCATAATCTGTCACTGCCTCAACTTCTGCCATGATCCCGGTATCATGCGGCGGTGTGATCTGTGCGCCGTCTTCCCAGTATACCTTATATCCGTTATATTCCGGTGGATTGTGGCTTGCTGTAATATTGATTCCGGCAATGCAGTTTAACTTTCTTACTGCAAAAGAAAGTTCCGGTGTCGGGCGGAGTGACTCAAATACATATGCCTTGATCCCATTTGCTGCAAGGCAAAGCGCCGACTCGTCCGCAAATTCCGGTGACATTCGTCTGGAATCGTATGCAATCGCAACTCCTCTGCCTTCTGCCCCATTCTTCAGAATATAATTTGCCAATCCCTGTGTTGCTTTTCTGACTGTATAAATATTCATCCGGTTTGTACCTGCTCCGATTACTCCCCGAAGTCCTGCAGTTCCAAATTCCAGATCTTTATAAAATCGTTCTTTGATCTCATTATCGTTCTCTTTGATCGCTGTGAGTTCGGCTTTTGTGTCTGCATCAAAATAATCGTTCTCCAGCCATTCTCTGTATCTTTTCTGATAATCCATCCTGGTACCTCCTAATCTCACTTTTTATCTATTATACAACACGTTACTATAAATGAAAAGAAAATAAATCTTTCAAAAACTGATTCTTCTTTTCTGTCTGTGCAATAGATATCTGTAATTTTTCTACACTTTTTTCCGGGATCCACGCCTTGTTTGAGTGATAGTAACTATTCGCAACTTTCCAGAATTTCTCCGGATAAGCAAGCCGTACTGCCAGGTAATCCAGCTCCTCTCTGCTGATTGTCTTTCCCTTAGCATATGTCTCTAAAAGCATGTTTCCAATCCGTTCATTCCATTGGCATTTCTCCATGACTTTTCTCAGAAAATAATAGAAATCTGCCATCTGTATATCCTCCCGGAAATGTTCAAAATTTGTCGTTGCCACTCCCCGATATGTCATGAGCACATTATGGTAATTATAATCCCCATGGATCCACGTGTGTTCTGTCTTACTTTTTTGTCTGAGCGTTTCATAATGATCTGTCTCCAGTTTTCTGACAACCGCTTCACCGAGTGCATGCTGCTCTTCAAATTCTTTTAAGTACAACAGCTCAAATTCACCTTTTCCGACTTTGTTTCGGATAAAGGTACGAACCTTCCGCAGTTCCCTGTTATGTCTCTGATACTCCTCTTTCAGATCATGCTCTCTTACAACCGTTCCTTCCTCCAGAACATCCGCTCCAGCCATCAGGTTGTGAAGATATGCTAAATTAGCAGTAGCACTGCAAAGTTCCTCCTCATTTCTGACATCACACTCTCTGCCACCATACCAGCGTTTCAATATATATTTTGTCTGGTCCGGAGCGCTTGTCACATATTCTCCCTCTTTGTTTGGAACAATCGTATCCACCAGTCCATACCCTTTTTCCTCGAGTTGGTGACACAGTTTATATAAAAGAGGCACTCGTTTCTCTGAGAAAGTAAGTTCTTTCAGTAAGAGCATGCCTCTGTCTGTATCGCATAAAATGGCACCTCTTGTCTTTCGGGTGCCTTTTACTTCTATATGATACTGTTCCAATACATCTGTTTCAAAATCCTTCATAACTGCCCCCTATAATCATTTTTCCGCCACTGCCTTTTGCAGTAACTTTGATTTTCTCTCTAGCCTATGATTTTTTGGACAGAAGTATGATTCTTTTTCTGAAATTTATGCAACAAATTTTGTGATCGTTTCAATGGCCTGTCTCACCTTGAAAACAGAAGCCTCCGCTAAATATCAAATCGATTTTGCACAAACCGAAGCAGATGCTCTTTATTATTGAACTCCGGATATTCAAGTACAATCCGCAGAAGCTCATTTAACACTTCTCCAATCTGCTTTCCCGGTTTCATACCGATTCCGATCAAGTCCGTTCCGGTCACTGCAAGCTGTTTTAAACTGACACACTCATGGTCTGCCACAATTTCCTCATAACATTTCTGAAGACCACTTAAATTTTCCAGTTCTTCTTCCCGTCGGTACATGCTGTGCGCCAAAATATCTGCTCTTTTTACGAGAAGATACATAGGAAACAGTTCCGCACTGATCTTGCTCATTGCCTTTCTGACATTCTTTTTCTCTGCCGGCATCCGGTAATCATGCCAGCGGACAAGCTTTGTCACCTTATGGATCGTATCATTGTCAAATTTTAACCGCCGAAGGATTTCTTTCGCTTTCTGCTCTCCCCTGATGTCATGTCCTTTAAAATGAGCCGTTCCATCTGCATCCACTGTCTTCATCTCTGGCTTTGCGACATCATGGAGCAGCATCGTAAGACGCAGCACCTTGTCCGGCGGCACATTGCAGACTGCCTGAACCGTATGCTCACCCACATCGTACCTGTGGTATTTTGTCTCCTGACCAGTCCGCATCATCTCATCAAACTCCGGCAGGATGACTGCGGTGATCCCCAGATGATATGCTTCCCTGATCAACTCCGGCGAATCTGACACAAGAAGTTTTACCAGCTCTGTCTGAATCCGCTCAGCGCTGATCTTCTCCAACGTCGGGGCAAGTTCTGTCATTGCCTCCTTCGTCTCTTTTTCCAGAGAAAATCCAAGCTGCGCAGCAAAACGCACTCCGCGCATAATGCGGAGCGCATCTTCTCCAAACCGTTCTCTGGCATTTCCCACACAGCGGATTATCTTTCGCTTCAAATCATCCATTCCGCCAAAAATATCGACGATCCCTTCTGTATCATTGTATGCCATTGCATTGATCGTGAAGTCTCTGCGAAGCAAATCTTCCCTTAAATTTCTTGTGAAGATCACTTCCGTCGGGTGTCTGCTGTCTTCATATTTCCCGTCAATCCGGTATGTCGTCACCTCAAATCCTTCTTTTCCGAGAAGGACAGTCACTGTCCCGTGCTCAATCCCGGTATCGACAGTTCTTGCAAATAGTTTCTTTGTCTCCTCCGGGGATGCTGAAGTTGTGATATCCCAGTCTCCCGGCTCTCTTCCAAGCAGCGAATCTCTGACACATCCACCTACCGCATATGCCTCATATCCATGCTCCTGCAATGTCTGTATGATCGTATTTACTTTTTCCGGCAACTGTATCTTCATGATCTATCCCCCTGACTTCCCATGTACGGTCTAAAGTATTTATCTTCCATACATCGGTACAGTAAAAATTAGTATGCTTTTCCCCAGTAAACCATATGCTTTGCAGGTTTGCCGCAGTGTACACAGGTTCCGGTGATCTCTTCCTGCTCAAATGGGATACAGCGTGAAGTCACCCCTGCCTCTTCCTTCAGAGCATCCTCACATTCCTGACATCCACACCACATTGCTTTAATAAATCCCGGCTTCTCATCTGCCAGTTTCTTAAACTCTTCCATGCTGGAAGCAGTATATGTGTGTGCATCTCTATGCTCTCTTGCTCTCTCAAGCATCTCTTTCTGCATAGTATCCAGTACTTCTGCTACCTTCGTTTCTAACTCTTCGAATGGAACTATGATCTTCTCTCTTGTATCTCTTCTTACAACTACTGCATGTCCTGCCTCAATATCCTTTGGTCCTAATTCAATCCGAACCGGAATTCCTCGCATCTCCTGCTCAGAAAATTTCCATCCCGGACTCTTGTCGGAATCATCCACTTTGACACTCAGTCCTGCTTTTTTCAGCACTTCTTTCACTTCATATGCCTTGTCAAGCACACCGTCCTTTTTCTGTTGGATCGGGATGACCATCACCTGAACCGGTGCGATTCTTGGAGGAAGTACAAGACCACTGTTGTCTCCGTGCACCATGATGATAGCTCCGATCATACGAGTTGTCATTCCCCAGGATGTCTGGTGTACATACTGTAATTTATTTTCTTTATCTGTATATTGAATTCCGAATGCCTTTGCAAATCCATCTCCGAAGTTGTGACTTGTTCCTGACTGAAGTGCCTTTCCATCGTGCATCAAAGACTCGATCGTGTAAGTTGCCTCTGCCCCTGCAAATTTCTCCTTGTCTGTCTTTCTTCCCTTGATCACCGGGATCGCAAGTACTTCTTCACAGAAATCCGCATAGACATTTAACATCATAATTGTTCTTTCTTCTGCCTCTTCTGCTGTCGCGTGTGCTGTGTGACCTTCCTGCCATAAGAATTCTCTGGAACGAAGGAATGGTCTTGTTGTCTTCTCCCAACGCACAACCGAACACCATTGATTGTACACTTTCGGAAGATCTCTGTGTGACTGGATATCCTTTGCATAAAAATCACAGAATAATGTTTCTGAAGTCGGTCTCACACAAAGTCTTTCCTGAAGCGGCTCAAGTCCTCCGTGTGTCACCCACGCAACTTCCGGTGCAAACCCTTCCACATGATCCTTTTCTTTCTGCAGAAGACTCTCCGGAATAAACATCGGAAGGTATACATTCTCTACACCTGTCTCCTTAAATCTGCGGTCCAATTCATGCTGGATATTCTCCCAGATTGCATATCCTGCAGGTTTGATCACCATACACCCTTTTACACTTGTGTAATCAATCAGCTCCGCTTTCTTTACCACATCCGTGTACCATTGTGCAAAATCATCTTCCATGGAAGTGATCGCTTCTACGAGTTTTTTGTCTTTCGCCATACTTTTCTTCTCCTTTTCTTTGTTCCATGCAAAGCACATCCCACTAATAGACTGCGCTCTTTTTTCGTGCATGGATCTTTGCTTTTCTATATATTTGATCGGGAATGAAAAAAAGAGCCTTTCAATCCCTCTGCAAGGGACCGAAATGCTCGGCGGTACCACCCTTATTAATCATAACCGGCTCCGGCTACTGCCATCTCCAGCTAAAATTCTCTCTGTCCTCTTTAACGCAGATGTACGCTGTGCTTTCACACAGAAGCTCCAAGGCAGGTTCAATACATCTTCTGCAAGAATCTCTCACCATCCGATTCTCTCTCTGTGGCATATCCTATATTTACTAATCCTCTTCCTCGCTCTTGTTTCGTAAGCTCATTTTAAGAGAATTTCCTCCCTTTGTCAAGAAGTCCCTTCTCCTTTTTGCAGTAGCTCCCGGACGATCTCTTTCCCCGCAAGATATCCGAAAGGACCTGTGATCACACCACTTACACCAAACAGGCGAATTCCCACATAGACCGTGACAAGTACCATAATCGCAGGGATTCCCAAATGCTCCCCAATCAGCTTCGGCTCTAAAAATTCTCTCGTCAGATTGCAGATCACAGACAATCCCGCATAAACTGCTGCAAACAAAAAGCGTCCTTGAAATGCCTGCACAATTGCAAGTGGATATAATACAACTGCCGTTCCAAGTACCGGCAGCGCGTCAAGAAACCCGATCAATACTCCTAACAGCAATGCATACGGATTTTTCAAAAGCAGAAACGTCACCGTACAGAGTGCCGCGATCACAGACATAATGATCAGCTGTGCTTTCAGAAACATTCCTCCCATATGAAAAATCCGTTTCAAAATCTTCACAAAATGTCTGTACCCAATACTATGTGATGCTTTCTCTTTCAGCTTGTCAAAATCATTGACGAGCAGAATGATCGACACAAAAATAATAATCCCAACCCCTGCCACTTCGATGATCGTTCTGACATACCCCCATGAATTTGCCATCAGTTTCGGTACAAACTGCCTTTCGATATTTTCTGCAATGGTTGCCATCCGTGTCACAAAAAGTGACTCCAGTTCTCCCGCCTCCATTCCGAAAACTCCGCTCATGCTCCGACAACATTGATCTAAAAACAGCTCCATCTTTCCGGCATAAAATCCATAGTGCTCAATAAAGTAACAGAACTGCTGTACGAGTGTGCTCCCAAGAAACCACAATGCTGTGCCTACCACACCTAAGATGATCAGAAGCAGACCCCCGGCAACAGCTCCCTGATTCAGCTTTGTATGTGCATGGATGTTCCTGACAAGCGGTCTTAACAGATATGCTACCAGAAATGCACAGAAAAAGGGGAGCACAAGTGGCAGTATATACTTGATTCCAATATACATGCCCCCTGTGACTCCCACAACAACTATCACTGTCTTCCACTGTTCTCTCTGCATTCCCATCACCAGCCCCGTCTTTTCCACGCATGTCCTGAACAGTCAGCGACACACGGTAGTGATGTTAGTATTGCCGTCCCATCGTCCTTTATACAACTTTTTTAAATTTTTGAAGCAAAAAACAAATCAAACCCCGCTGCTTGCGGCGGTATCTCAAACTGCATCTGCTTTTTTGTCTTTGGATGCACAAAAGTAAGACTGCTTGCACACAGAGCAATCTGCCCTCTTGCTTTTTCCTCTCCTCCGTATTTTACATCTCCGAGAATCGGACATCCCATCCCCGACATCTGCACACGGATCTGATGATGTCTTCCTGTGTCCAGATGAATGTTTGCCAGTGCCTTTCCCTCTGCCTCCCCTTGTATTTTATAGGAAAGCCTTGCTTCTTTCGCCCCAGCATCCGACTTTCTGCAAATTTTTGACAGATTTGTCCTGCCGTCCTTGACAAGGTAATCTGTCAGCTGTCCTTGCGCCTTCTCTGGAACCTTGCACAGTACTGCCTGATAATATTTTCCAAAACCGCCTGCCTGAAGCTGACGGTTCAGTTCTTTTGCAGCCTGCGGCGTCTTCGCAAATACGACAATCCCCTCCACCGGCTGATCCAGACGATGAATCACCCCAAGATATGGTTCTCCTTTTCCCCCTTCCTGTTGGTATCTATAGTTTTTCAGCAGACTGACCATATCTTTTGTCTGAATCTGCTTCGTCTGTACCGGAACACCTGCCGGCTTTCTGCACACAATAAGATCTCTGTCTTCATATAAAATATAACTCTGAATTTCCACGTTTTTCTGCCTTTCTTGATCTATAGCCTTACAGCTTTGCTGTTTTTTATCCCTGCTCTTGTCAAAGAGCCAACGTTATTTTACCCCATCCCCTGACAAAGAGTCAAAAAAAACGCCGCAAAAATGTCATCTCAATCCATCTCTGCGGCGATCTCAATGCTTTTAATTCATCGCGTTCTCTACGCTTCCTCTACATCTCCCTCAAGAAGTGCCTGTTCATAGCGCTCCAAAATCGTTCTCTGAATCCTCTCTCTCGTATTTGAGTTGATCGGATGTGCGATATCACGGTATTCTCCATCAATTGCTTTCTTACTTGGCATTGCAATGAAGAGTCCCTTCTCTCCTTCGATTACCTTAATATCATGTACTACGAATTCGTCGTCCATTGTAATTGATACTACTGCCTTTAATTTTCCTTCTTTTGCTACTTTACGCACTCGTACATCTGTAATCTGCATACTTTTGTCCCCTTTCACCGCTTCTACATCGCGTATCTCTCATTTTTCTCTACAACTACTTTTATTCCATCTTCTCCTACATGGCGAGTGTTCGCACGAATTGTATCTCTACTCTCTACGATACAATTTTCAATATAGGTATTATCTCCTAAATAAACATCATTCAAGATGATGGAATTCTTAATTACACAATTATTCCCTACAAATACTTTCTTAAATAATACTGAATTTTCCACAGTACCATTGACGATACATCCACTTGCAATCAAACTGTTCTTTACGCATGCACCCGGATTATATTTTGCCGGTGGAAGATCGCTCACTTTTGAATAAACATTCGGATATTCCTTAAAGAAATATTTTCTCACTTCTGGCTTCAGGAAATCCATATTTGTTCTGTAATAATCATTAACTGTAGCAATATTACTCCAGTAATTGCTAATCTTATATCCATAAATTTTCTTTACATTCTTATACCGGATCAGAACGTCCTGCACAAAGTCAAATCTTCCCTCTTCTGCACATCGCTCAATCAGATCGATCAGCTGTCTTCTTCTGATGACATAAATTCCTGTTGAGATGATATTAGATCTGCTCAGTACCGGCTTCTCCTCAAACTCCTCAATCCTGCAGGAATCATTCATCTTAACCGTTCCGTAACGGCTGACATCTGCATCCTCATCCATCTCTTTGCAGACAACGGTAATATCTGCTTTTTTCGCAATATGATATTCAAGCACTTTATTATAATCCAGCTTGTACACTGCATCTCCAGATGTAATGATCACATATGGCTCATGACATTTCTTAAGAAAGTCAAGATTCTGATAAATCGCATCCGCAGTTCCTCTGTACCAATATCCGTTCTCCATTGTAATCGTCGGTGTAAACACATACAGGCCACCTTGTTTTCTTCCAAAGTCCCACCATTTGGAAGAATTCAGATGTTCATTCAATGATCTGGCATTGTACTGTGTCAGCACCGCGACTTTCTGAATATGTGAGTTTGACATATTGCTAAGTGCAAAGTCAATGCTCCTGTAACTTCCTGCTACCGGCATCGCTGCCACTGCACGTCTATGTGTCAGTTCCCGCATCCTGCTGCTATTTCCACCCGCTAAAATAATTCCTACTGCTTTCATCCCTATTCACCTACCTTAATTAATGTTTCACCACTTGCAAGCTCTCCGTTTATGTAATCCTCTTTTGATGTAACACCACTAATGGCGGTATTCTTGCCGATCTGTACATCGGATGGGATCACAGAATCTTCCCCAATGGTCACAAGTCCAAATCCATAGATATCCGGTCTCATCTTATTCGGTGTATCGCTTCCTGTTCCAAGTGTGACGTTATCTCCAATCTGTACATTCTCCGCAATGATCGCTTTGTCAATCACACAGTGATCTCCGATCACAGCATCCTTCATGATAATGGAGTCTCTCACAACGCTTCCTTTTCCAATCGTTACACCAGAACTAATGACAGAACTGTGGACTTCTCCATAGATATCACAACCATTTCCAATAATGCTCTTCTCCACAGCAGAGTGATCTGAAATATAATGCGGCGGTAAAATACCACTGTTTGTATAAATTTTCCAATATTCCTCATATAAATTAAATTCCGGAATAATATCTATTAATTCCATATTTGCTTCCCAGTAAGATCCCAGTGTTCCGACATCTTTCCAGTAGCCATTGTACTCATATGCAAATAATCTTTGTTTCTTTTCATGACAATAAGGAATAATATGCTTTCCAAAATCACATGCCGGCTGTTCCGATAAAGCCTTCAGCGCTTCCTTTAATACCGGCCAGCTAAATATGTAGATACCCATGGAAGCCAGGTTACTTCTCGGCTGTGCCGGCTTCTCTTCAAACTCCTGGATCCGGTTCTCTTCATCTGTAATGACAATACCAAACCTACTTGCCTCCTCCAGAGGTACCGGCATCGTAGCGATCGTGACGTCCGCATGATTCTCTTTATGGAAATCCAGCATCACTTCATAATCCATCTTGTAAATATGATCCCCGGAAAGAATCAGTACATAATCCGGATTATACATCTCCATATAGTTCATATTCTGATAAATGGCGTTCGCCGTACCGGTATACCACTCACTGCTTGTGCTTTTCTCATACGGCGGAAGCACTGTAACTCCTCCAATATTACGGTCCAGATCCCACGGAATCCCGATTCCAATATGTGTATTCAGGCGTAATGGCTGATACTGCGTCAATACACCGACAGTATCGATTCCTGAATTAATACAGTTACTTAATGGAAAGTCTATGATTCTGTATTTCCCCCCGAATGCAACTGCCGGTTTTGCTACTTTTGATGTAAGAACACCTAATCTGCTGCCTTGTCCACCTGCCAACAACATTGCAATCATTTCTTTTTTTATCATGTCGTCACTCCTTCTAAGTAATTTAATAGTTGTATTATAGCATAAAAAGGTAATAAAATGAATGTTTTTTACATAAATAATTGCCTTTTTAAAAACTTTTTATGTATATTTTACAAAAAATTATAGTTTGGCTTTTTTTCCATATACCGTTATAATATAATGAAAGTGCGTAAAATATTACTATTAATTTAAATTTTTCTATGAACAGGGAGTGTATTTATGTATAAAATAGATTTTCAATGTCCGGTCCATGTCCATTTTATCGGTATCGGCGGTATCAGCATGAGTGGCCTTGCCGAAATTCTCTTAAAAGAACATTTCACAGTAACGGGATCGGATTCCAAAGAATCGCCCCTTACAAGACATTTAACAGATCTGGGAGCTGTCATCCATTACGGACAGAAAGCTGAAAATATAACTGATGATATTGATGTTGTCGTCTACACCGCTGCCGTGCACGCAGATAATCCTGAATTTATTGCAGCAAAAGAACATCAGCTTCCGATGCTTACCCGTGCAGAACTGCTCGGACAGCTGATGACGAACTATAAGACACCGATCGCAGTATCCGGAACTCACGGCAAGACAACAACGACTTCCATGATTTCCCATATCCTTCTTGCAGGCGATACGGATCCGACCATCTCTGTCGGAGGTATTTTAAAGATCATCGGCGGAAATATCCGCGTCGGTCACTCAGATGTTTTCATTACAGAAGCCTGTGAATATACAAACAGCTTCTTAGATTTTCTTCCAAAGATTGGAATCATCTTAAATGTAGAAGAAGATCATATGGATTTCTTCAAAGATCTTGATGATATCCGTCATTCTTTCCACCGGTTCGCCGCACTGCTTCCGAACGATGGCACACTGATCATTAACAGTGAGATTTCACAGTACGAGCAGATTATTGCCGGCCTGAACTGCAATGTCATCACATATGGCATTCATCACGATGCAGATTACACTGCACAAAATATTCAATACGATAACATGGGGAATGTTTCGTTCGACCTGATCGATCACGGAACAAAGAAAGATCGTATTTTCCTCTCTGTCAACGGAGAACACAATGTATCCAATGCACTTTCCGCAATCATTACCGGAACACTGCTCGGCATCGACCTTGAGAAGATCAAAAAGGGACTCTTGTCCTTTACCGGTACTGACCGCCGCTTTGAATACAAAGGAACACTCGACGGTGTCACGATCATCGATGATTACGCACACCATCCGACAGAGATCGAGGCAACTCTTTCTGCCGCACAGCACTACCCGCACAGAGAAATCTGGTGCATTTTTCAACCTCACACATACACAAGGACAAAAGCTTTCTTTCACGAATTTGCACAGGCGCTGACACTTGCAGATCATGTGATCCTCGCAGACATCTATGCTGCCAGAGAAACAGATACGCTTGGCATGTCCTCAGAGGCTCTTTCAGATGCAATTCGTGAACTAGGCGGAGATTCCTACTATTTTTCATCCTTTGATGAAATTAAAAATTTTGTAAAAGAAAAATGTATCCACGGTGATATGTTGATAACTATGGGAGCTGGAGACGTTGTAAACATAGGAGAATCATTGTTATCCATATAGTTATCCACATTATCCACATTATCCACATTGTTTCTTATCCACAAAGAATGATGATTTATCCAATAAAAAGTCCTTTTTAGAACTTCTTTCTGGTGCTATAATACCAGTACATTGAAGAGGATTTATTTAGAAAGGTACGGTGTAAGGATGAAGAGTTTAGTATTGAGCAGCCATGGTCAGAATCATACAACATTAGTCGACAATCATTTTATCGACTGCCATATGGTAAAAGCAAATGGGGAGTTTGTGAAAGTTTATCTATTCCTGCTCAGACATCTGAACTCTTCTCCTGCTGCCCTCACCATTTCTACGATTGCAGATTGTCTGGACAACACAGAGAAGGATATTTTGCGTGCATTGAATTACTGGGAGAAAGAGGGACTGCTTTCCCTCCAATATGAGGAAAGCGATCATTCTCTCTGTGGTATTGCTTTTTGCCCTGTTCCGCCATGTGAGAGATCCGGGAACTCTTGTGCAATTCCAGCTTATGAAGACACATCTGCATCAGAAACGCAAGCTCCTTCGACCGTTCAGATACCGGATGTGACTATGGGTGCGGATACGATCTCTGATTCACGCGGAACAGCCCCGACTTCTATCAAGGCTTTCCGTGACCGTAAGGAATTCCAGCAGCTTTTGTTTGTCGCAGAACAATATATCGGAAGACCTTTGACTAGAACAGATATCGATACGATTTCTTATTTCTTTGATCAGCTTCATTTTTCTGCGGATCTGATTGAATATTTGATTGAATATTGTGTCGAGAATCAACATACGAGTATGCATTACATAAAAAAAGTAGCTCTCGCATGGGCAGATGCTCATGTGACTACAGTCGAGGAAGCCCGGGCAACTTCCAGCATTTACAATAAGAATTGTTATACTGTACTCAATGCTTTTGGCATTCGCGGACGCGGACCTGCCGCTTCTGAGATTGCCTATATAAAAAAATGGACTGAACAATACGGCTTCACTTTAGATATTATCAAGGAAGCCTGTGACCGGACAATGAGCAGTATCCATCAGCCAAGTTTTGATTATACCGATAAGATTTTGTCCAAATGGCTGACACAGCATGTCCGTGTCCTGTCAGATATCGAACGAGTGGATACTGCTTTCCGTCAGGAAAGAGAGAATAAGCGCAGAACGGTAACTTCAAAGCCTGCAGCCAATATTAAGACAAAATTTAACAACTTTAACGGTCGTTCCTATGATATTGATTCTCTGGAAGAACGTCTGTTAAAGACCAGATAACAAAGGAGCAGAAGTTATGGCATTAAAAAATTCCCAATATGACACGATCATGCGGGAGTATGAGCAGAAGCAACTGCATAGTCAGGACGTATTAAACGCACACTATCAGAGAGTGTATGACTGCATCCCTGAGATCCGCGATCTCGAGAATGCGATCTCCCATCTCTCTGTCCAGAAAGCACGAAATCTTCTGGAGGGAGATGAGACTGCCCTCTCCTCTCTGAAAGAAGAGATTTCCATGCTCCGTCAAAAGAAGTCTGCCCTTCTGTCCTCGTATGGATTCCCGGAGGATTATCTGGAACCTTCTTATGAATGTGCAGACTGCAAAGATACCGGATATATTGGCAGTCAGAAGTGTCACTGCTTTAAAAAAGCGACCATCGATCTTTTATATACACAGTCTAATCTGAAAGAAATCCTTGCAAAAGAGAATTTTAATACATTTTCTCTTGCATATTATTCTGAAAATCACATAGATCCAAAGACTGGCCGCTCTTCACTTTCCATCATGAGAGATGCATTGGCAGTCAGCAAAGAATTTGTCCGAACATTCGGACAGGAATTCCGCAATCTGTTTTTATATGGAGATACCGGAGTCGGAAAGACTTTTCTCTCAAACTGCATTGCAAAGGAACTAATAGACAGCGCTTATTCCGTTATCTACTTTACAGCATTTGAATTATTTGATATATTTGCTAAGAGCCGGTTTGATAAAGATACACTTGCCGATACAATGTACGGCTACATTTTTGACTGTGACCTGCTCATTATTGACGATCTGGGAACAGAACTGACGAATTCTTTCATCGCTTCCCAGTTGTTTTTGTGTCTAAATGAACGTCTTTTAAAGAAGCGCTCTACGATCATATCGACAAACTTGTCTTTGGAATCAATTGTTGAGATTTATTCTGAGAGAATTTTTTCAAGAATCACGAGCAATTATACTATGTTAAGACTAACTGGAGATGACATACGAATCAAAAAGAAACTTATGAATATGGAGGAACAAACATGTTACATCGAGAAGAACGAAATTTAGAAAACATCCCTGTGGGATCACTTGGAATCATCGCAGTAGACGGATGTCAGGAGCTTGGAAACAAGGTAAATGACTACCTTGTAAAATGGCGTAAGGAAAGCTCCCACGAACACAAAAATGACGTCGTGTTCACAGGATATGAGAAAGATAACTACTTAATCGACGCCAAAGTACCTCGTTTTGGTTCTGGGGAAGCAAAAGGAGTGATTAATGAATCTGTACGTGGTAAGGACTTATATCTGATGGTAGATGTCTGCAACTACAGCCTGACTTATTCCTTAAGTGGCCATGTAAATCACATGTCACCAGACGATCATTTCCAAAACCTGAAGCGTGTTATCGCTGCTGTCGGAGGAAAGGCTCGTAGATTAAATGTCATTATGCCATTCTTATACGAAAGCCGTCAGCACAAGAGAAGTTCCCGTGAGTCTTTAGACTGCGCACTTGCTCTTCAGGAACTTGTAAGCATGGGTGTTGACAATATTATCACATTTGATGCTCATGATCCTCGTGTACAGAACGCTATCCCGCTCAGCGGATTCGAGACAGTACGTCCAACTTACCAGTTTATCAAAGGACTTCTTCGCACTGTACCTGATCTCATCATTGACAGCGATCACATGATGGCAATCAGCCCGGACGAAGGTGGTACAAGCCGTGCCGTATATCTTGCTAATGTACTTGGGCTTGATATGGGTATGTTCTACAAACGCCGTGACTATACACAGATTGTAGACGGACGCAATCCGATCGTTGCACATGAATTCCTTGGTTCTTCTGTAGAAGGAAAAGACGTGATCATCATCGACGATATGATTTCTTCCGGTGACAGTATCATTGACGTTGCAACAGAGTTAAAGAGAAGAAAAGCAAAGAGAATCTTCGCTGCCGCTACTTTCGGTCTGTTTACAAACGGTCTTGATAAATTTGACAAGGCTTACGAAGAAGGTATTATCCACGGAATCCTGACAACAAACTTAATTTACCAGACACCTGAATTGCTGAGCAGACCTTACTACATCAACTGCGATCTCAGCAAATACATCGCTCTTCTGATCGATACTTTGAATCACGATGGTTCTATCAGCAGTATCCTCAGTCCGAACGAACGTATCCAGCATGTTGTTCAGAAATACAAAAATGGAGAACCTGTTTAGTTTTTTACTTTTAATTTTAATTATCCTGAATCATTTATCATTGTAAAGAAATTTTAAAGATATTTCTTCATATTTCATACATTTTAATAATTCAGAAAAGAAGAACCCGGACAGAAGACTTATATCTACAAGATACAACTTCTCTCCGGGTTCTTTTATTTTGATATTTGCAAAAAGAAACCATATTTTACCCATTCACATGATATGGGATACCGAGTTTCCTTAACATCTCTAACTCTCTTCTCTGACAGGTAAATAAAATAATCTGTCTCTTGTTTTCTGCAAGCCAGCGAAGTGTATTCTCAAGTCTTCTCTCATCATAGTATGCGAATGTCTCATCGAGAATTACCGGAAACTCTTCCTCGTACATCAACTCTGCCGCTGCCATACGGAGCGCAAAATAAATCTGTTCCATCGTTCCCCTGCTGACTTGTCCCACTGAAATTTTCTGTGCCCCTTGTAATAGATATATGTTCGTATTTTCATCTATAAAAATGCGATCATATTTTCCATCTGTAATTGCACACAATATCTCTGAAGACACCTCATTCAGCCTTGTTCCAAATTCCTTTCTCACATCTGTGGACAGATGCCGGATCGTGTCCTCCGCAAGCTGGATCGCTCTTCCTTTCTCTTCCAGAACAACATATTCTTCACTGACTTCCATGAGTTCTTCTCCTTGCTCACAGAGATTCTCGTACTGCATCTGTTTCTCTGCAATCTCTTCCCGGAGCAGCTCCCGTCTGACAACCATCCTTCGCAAAGCCTCTCGATGCCTCTCTTGCTCATGTTCGAGTGAAATTTCTCGTTTTTCTGCTTCCCGGGACTCCTCTGTCTCTTGCTGTACTTTTTCCTCCGCCTGTCGGAATGCTTCCATCAATTTCCACAGGAATACTATTTCCAGAATTATCGCTCCTGACAACACACTCCATTTCAAAATCCCCTGAAATAGCAAAGAAATACCCGCAACGACTGCCAGAAATACAACCGGCAATAACTTTATTTTGACCGCATCCCATACATTCTGTTTTTCCGTGCTTTGCTCTTCTTCTGGAGTTCTGACAATTCTTTTTTCTTCCTGCTTTCCCTGTTCGATGTTTTTGCTGATTTGTTCTTCTTCCGCTTGTTTTCGCTCGATTTCTTCACTGATGTATGCCGCTTGCTGTTCAACTTTCTCTCGCTTTTCCTGCTTCTTTTTACGAATTTCTTTCTGACGGTTTTCCACTGTCTTTCGTCGCTCTTTTAAAATCGCAAGCGCGCGCTCCACATCCATCTCACTGTTCCCGGAACAGTAATAATTTGCAGCATAGTTTCGCAATTCTGCGCTAAGATCAGCACTTGTCTCTGCTTTTGTCTGACCGATTGAGATGGTATTTTCAAATGCAGCTTCTGACATGCCATCCAGAAGCATATCCATATCTCCCTGCTCCACCGATAAGATCTCTCCGTCTGTCTGACAGACAAGACTCGCGCTCTTTCCATAGCGGTCAAACCGGCGGCTAATGATAAAAGTTCTGTCGCCAGACTCAAATGTCATCTCTCCAGCATAATAAGACGGCTGATCCCACGGCTCATATTTTGTAAACAGATCATTTTTTGCTGCCCTTCCGCGCCCTTTTGTCAGTCCAAATAGCATACTTCTGATAAAAGCATGCAGTGTACTTTTTCCGAACTCATTTTCTCCGTAAAAAATGTGGAAGCCTTCTTCCAGTTCTATCTTTGTCTCTGAAAATTTTCCAAAGCTTTTCAGATATAATTCTCTGATAATCACCTAACTTCTCTCCTCCATAGCTGCAAGAATTGCACTGACTCCCTCGCACATTGCCTGATACTCGATACTTTCCGGCTCGCATTCCATAAAATGTCCGATCAACCTTCCAAGCAGATTTTCTTTATTTCTCTCGTACAGCTGTTCATAGTGATATGCAGGAACGGTATGATCAAGAATCTCCACGATATTTCCATAATAGTCGAGATCTTCTATATCATAGACAATCTCCGGATCTCTCTGTCCTTCCAAAATAATTTTGTACAGCTCCGCAGTGCCATTTTTTTCGATCTCCTCTTTGATCTTTCCCCGCAGCGCCCCATGTGTCATTTCTATATCCACTGTGAGATGCAAGTGTATGTACTGCCTTTTTGCAAATGGAACAAAACGGATCTGCGCTCCTTTCTCGGTAATCTCTCCAAGAAGAAATCCATGTCTTCCTGTTTCATTTTGATCGAGCGGCTCAAGAGAACCTGAAAATGCCGCATAGTTTTTCAATAGCATCTGTGGTTTATGAATATGTCCCAGTGCAACATAATCATAGCCCAGTGCTTTTAACTTTGCTTTTTTGATCGGAATATGTGTCTCATCCCCTCCGTGAGCCAGAAGGATTTCATATTTCATATCCCGCGGGGCATACGCCTCGTCGTACCGTGCCTCTCTGATTTCCCGTCTGTCATAGCTGAATCCATACACTGCAAGATCCAGCTCCTCGATCACCGCTCTGTGTAATGTAGTTTCAAACAGTGGATAGACATTTTCACTCCATGCTATCTGCAGATAACGCGAATCCTTTCGAATATAGTCATGATTTCCTGCAATCAAAACGACCTTTGTCCGAGATAATTTTCCAAAATGATAATTTATCTCTTTGAGTTCTCTCAACAGAGGCTGCCTGTGAAATAAATCTCCTGCGATCAGCAACAGGTCAATCTGTTTCTCCTCACAGATGTCAATGACTTTGTAAAAACTATCCCAGATCTCCTTTTCCCGCTGTCCGTCATCACGCCTTCCCGCCTCCGGCGCTGCCCCTAGATGGACATCTGCTATCTGTATAAAATTCATAAAATTATTCTCCTTCACTCATCGCCGGTAACGTCACGATAAACCGTGTTTCCCACTCGTCACTCTCCGCACGGATCGTTCCATGATGCAGTTCCACAATTTCTTTTGCAATGGCAAGTCCAAGTCCTGCTCCTCCTGTCTTGCTGGAGCGCGAACCATCCACTCGGTAAAACTTCTCAAAAATTGCACTCAGTTCCTCTTCCGGAATCTTCTCTCCTTCATTTGCCACAACAATCTCGATCTCCTGGTGCCGCTCCTTTGCCTGAATCCGTATCGCAGTTCCTTTGTCACAGTACGCAATCGCATTTCGCAAAAGATTATCAAATACTCTGGCAAGCTTATCCGCATCTCCGTAAATCATCAGTGTATCATCAATCTGCACGTCACATCTTAAGTTTTTCTCCTTCAAAACCGCATACAGTTCATCCGCAATCTGTTCCAACATCATAGACAAATCTAAATTTCCCGGCTCCAGAACAATATCCTGTAAATTAAACTTTGTAATCTCAAAAAATTCATTGATCAGCTCTCCCAGACGGATTGCCTTCTCCAGAGAAATATGCGTATATTTTTTCCGCTCCTCCTCCGGCATGTCCGGCTTTGTTTCAAGAATACTTAAATATGCCACAATGGAAGTCAAGGGCGTTTTCAAATCGTGTGCCAGAAAAACAACCAGATCATTTTTCTTTTTCTCACTCTCAATCGCCTCCTGTTCCTGCCTCCGGATCGTCATCTTAATCTCATTTAAGCTATCCTCAAGCGGCCGCAGCGCAGGTTTAAACCGCACAGGTTCATTAAAATCCGATAAAATATTTTCAATTCCCTGATTAATTTCCTTCAAGTACTGTGTGATTCTGCTCAGCACAAAATAGAAAAAAAAGGAAAACAATAAAAGGAATCCCGCACCCATAAAATAAATTTTATTGTTTCCAATCACTTTCCAGTAGAGATCGATCGCCTGTTGCTCCGGCATATGAAACCACATAAAAAAATGTACAAATCCATCTGCAAACTTATGATTATAAATCCCATCTATGACAAGATTTTTGAAAAGATAGCCGACAAGCGCCGTAAACAGTACGACAAGCATTGTCTGAAGCAGAATGTTAATCTTTAACCTTGTATAATTTTTACTCTTCAACTTTATATCCTACTCCCCAAACCGTCTTAATAAAATCGCTCTTTCCGGTCGGCCCGCTCATCTTCTCACGCAGATGCCGAATATGTACCATGACTGTATTGTTACTGTTTTTGTAATACTTTTCTTTCCATACATTTTCAAACAATTCTTCCGAGCTGATAACCTTTCCACGGTTCTCACACAGCATCCACAAAAGATCAAATTCAATCGGTGTCAGTGTCAGCTGTTTCTCATTATAGACACACTCATGAGATTCTCTGTTTAGCTGAAGTCCTGCAAAATCAATGATATCTCCACTGTCAATCCTTGTTCCTTCATTATACTGTGTATATCTCCGAAGCTGCGCTTTCACTCTTGCGATTAGTTCCAGAGGATTAAACGGCTTCAAAATATAATCATCTGCACCAAGCGTCAGCCCAGTGATCTTATCAATATACTCCGTTTTTGCGGTAAGCATAATAACCGGAAATGTATACCTCTCTCGAATCTTCTTTAAAATTTCAAATCCATCAATCCCCGGAAGCATGACATCGAGGATTGCAAGATCGATCTTTGTCGTCTTCATACATTCCAACGCTTCTTCGCCGGTATAAAATGGATACACGGTATACTGATCACTCTGTAAATAGAGTGCAATCACATCCGCGATCTCCTTCTCATCATCTACAACTAAAATATTCATATTTCCTCCTCAATTCCCCTTACAATTTTAAAATGGCGAGGCAAAGTATACAAATACCCGCCCCGCCTTGGTTTCTTTCATTCTTTACAGTTCACAGTTATTCACAGTTCTTGGGAACGGAATGACATCTCTGATATTTGACATACCAGTCAGATACATCACACATCTTTCAAATCCAAGTCCGAATCCTGCATGTCTTGTAGAGCCATATTTTCTCAGATCCAGATAGAACTGATACTCTTCCGGATCCAGGTTCATCTCCTGCATACGCTTCAGCAGTTTGTCATAATCATCCTCTCTCTGGCTTCCTCCAATGAGCTCTCCGATTCCAGGAACAAGACAGTCTACCGCTGCTACTGTCTTATTGTCATCATTCATCTTCATGTAGAATGCCTTAATATCCTTCGGATAATCTGTCACAAATACCGGACGTTTGAACACTTCCTCTGTAAGATAGCGCTCATGTTCTGTCTGCAAGTCAACTCCCCATGACACTTTGAAGTCAAATTTATCATTGTTCTTCTCTAAGATCTCAATTGCCTCTGTGTAAGTTACACGTGCAAATTCAGAGGACACAACATTGTGGAGACGATCAAGAAGTCCCTTATCTACGAAAGAGTTGAAGAAATTCATCTCTTCCGGTGCGTTCTCCAGTACATAGTTGATGATATGCTTTAACATTGCCTCAGCAAGGATCATATCATCATCCAGATCTGCAAATGCGATCTCCGGTTCTACCATCCAGAATTCCGCTGCATGACGAGTTGTATTAGAGTTCTCTGCACGGAATGTCGGTCCAAATGTATATACATTACGGAATGCCTGCGCATATGTCTCTGCATTGAGCTGTCCACTTACAGTAAGGCTTGTCTCCTTATTAAAGAAATCCTTCGTATAGTCCACACTTCCATCTGCATTCTTCGGGACATTCTCCATATCCAGTGTTGTGACACGGAACATCTCTCCTGCACCCTCGCAGTCACTTCCTGTGATCAGCGGTGTATGCACATACACAAACCCTCTCTCTTGGAAGAACTGGTGGATTGCATATGCGATCAAAGATCTTACACGAAATACTGCCTGGAATGTATTTGTTCTCGGACGAAGATGTGAAATTGTTCTCAAATATTCAAAGCTGTGACGCTTTTTCTGCAGCGGATAATCCGGTGCAGATGCCCCCTCTATGATCACTTCTTCTGCCTGGATCTCAAATGGCTGCTTTGCCTGAGGCGTAGCTACTAATGTTCCCTTTACAATAATAGCAGCACCTACATTTAGCTTGGAAATCTCCGCAAAATTGTCCATACTGTCGTGGTATACGACCTGAAGTGTCTCAAAAAATGAACCGTCATTGACAACGATAAACCCAAATGTCTTAGAATCACGAATACTGCGCACCCATCCACCGACAGTAACCTGATTATCTAAGTATGCCTCTCTGTTCTTGTAAAGTTCTTTCACAGTTACTAATTCCATCTCTCACTACTCCTTTTCTTATATTTATCTACAACCGATGCCTGCACGATTTATCTTCTTCCACTGATTTCAGATTTCACTGTGTTCCATCTTTATCATTCTACTTGAAAATAAAAGATACAGTACACCGGACAGATATGGCTGATTTGATATTCATTGTTACAGTATAACGCATTTTCTATGTTCTAGCAATCAAAAGTATGGATTTCTCAGTGATTTTTGGTGATTTTTTAAAGTATTGATTTCAAAGAACGGTGAGACTATTCTTATCACTTTGAATCCAAGGAAAATGTCTTCTTAAACACCGAAGAACCTTGACTCCTCTTCATATTCCAGAATTTTTTGAGACAATGAACGATGAACTGTTCTATTCCGAAGAAGAAATGATAAAAAAGACAGAAAATCTGCTTTTGATAGAAGGGACAAACTTGCAGAATCTATTGCGATGTGCTATATTAAAGATACAAAAGGGAAAACCATAAACGGCTTACCCAATAATTAAATGCTTAATTTACTTAAGCCGTCATTATTGCGAGTAATGGCGGCTATTTTCGTTTATCCTTGAAAATCTCGTAACAAAGACCTACAAGGGCAACAATGAATATTAATAACTGAATCAAATCAGAATATGTAACATACATTAGCATCGCCCTCCTTTCTTTCGTCTGGAGGGTTGCCCCTCCGTAAAAGAGGGTAAGCCGCCCGGCTTTGGTTTCCCTGCCAGAATTATAACATATTCTTAACCCGCTCTCAATTACCTTCTGTGTTTTCTCTGCCCCCTGAATCATCAAAACACCGTATCAACGAAAAACTACTAAGCCAATACTTTTAAGATATGGATTAGATTCTAGCACCACTTTTATTTTCATTTCGAGCAAATGGTGGAGACAGCTTGATTTTTCATTCTATTCTATGCTATACTATCAACCGCTGAATCCCTTATAAAATAAGGTCTAGACGGGTTTCAGCAAAGTGTGTTCGAGACCTTCCACACGTAAAACAAAACTAAAGGAGATTTGAATTATGAAAAACAAAGGTGTAGTATTTACCACGCAGGCAGCGATGATTGCTGCTATCTATGTCGTATTGACAGTTGTTTTTGCACCATTCAGCTTTGGATCGGTGCAGGTAAGAATTGCGGAAGCACTTACCATTCTGCCGGCATTTACCCCGGCTGCCATTCCGGGACTTTTTGTCGGATGTCTGATTGGAAATATTCTCGGAGGTGCAATGCTTCCGGATATTATCTTCGGAACACTTGCAACTTTAATCGGTGCTGTCTTCACTTATATTCTGCGCAATCAGAATAAATTTTTAGCACCGCTTCCACCAATTGTCGCAAATACAGTCATTATCCCATATGTACTGCGTTTTGCTTACGGGGAAGCAATCCCGATCCCGCTTCTTATGCTGAGCATCGGAATCGGTGAAGTGATTTCCTGCGGTGTACTCGGAATGATCCTTTATTTTACATTAAATAAATACAAACACCGTCTATTTGCTTTATAATATATCCTATAAAACTTTTTAGACACTGAGATTTTAAACGATTAATCTTGTTTGCAAAGAAAAAAACTGAGAATCTGCCTTAAGCGAAAGGCTATTCTCAGTTTTTTCATGTTTTCTTTCCGTTTTTATAATCCTGCTATTCTTTTTGCAGTCAAAACATATTTCCCTGCTAGTTAATGATGGATGCGATTTTGCTTTTACTTTAAATAGCCAAGATATGTGTTCCCGCTGGCCACAGTCAATGCCTCCAGTTCCTCATACGGAACTGAGACCTTCTCTCCGGTATCCGCTTTTACATAAGTGATCATACTATCGTTGTATCCGATCAGCAATACCGCATTATTTAAATCCGTCATAGCGATGATTGGAGTACCTTTTCCGAGGATATAACATAATTCTTCCGGACTGCATCCATGGAGATCAAGTACATTTCCTAGAAACTGTTCTTGGAGAATCTCAATCGGCTTTTTCCCCGCCGCCATTTCTCCGGCGGCATCTACTGTTTTTCCTTCATAAGCGAAAAGACGGTTCAGCGCCGCTGCCAATGTGTTCCCTTCTTGATATGGACTGAGATCCACTCCTGCGATATCATACACAAGACTTCTGTTTCCTCGTTCCCATACATACTTCTGACTTTCTGATACTACAAGCCCTTGATTTTCATTTGCCTGCCGAATCGCATCTGCTGCACTTGCATAGATTCCAAGTAACTTTCCTTTTCCATAGGTATAAAATACTTCGGCCTCTCCTTCTTCCTCAAATGGAATCAGAACCGGATTCTCAAACAATACTTGCTTTGGCTTCAAAAGTTTCGGCTTCTTATCGGAAATTCCTGACTCATATTTAATTCTTACCTGCCGTTCTTTTTCATCAGAAGTATATGTTTCTACCGAAATATTACTCTTTTCTACTTCTTCATTACTTGTAATATAATCCTTTGCAACCGCTGTATACACAGACTCATTTTTCACAACACGGTCTAATATCAACATTTTCTCTTCTACGGTCACTCCTGTCACATAGACTTGATCCGCCTGATAGATCTTTACAACTTCATTGTCTGTATCACGGATTTCCAGCTTATACATCGGGCAGACATGCTCTCCGGTAACAAAAGCTCCTGCATCTTCCTTGCGCCCAATCCCATAGACGAAGTCCTCAGAAATAAATCCAAGCGGTCGAATAAATTCTCCAGAACTGCAAGTAACCGTCCGCTCTTTTCCAGTGACAAAATCAAGCACTTTAACTTCCTCCGCATTTTCAAGCGAAGAAACAGTCTGATAGGCAAGAAGTCTTCCATCTTTTGAAGATACATACTGGTCTTTTTCAAGATTCTCTACCAAAGCTTCCTTTTTCCCTTTTTCCAGATCAACTTTGTAAAGTGTTCCTTCTTTCATTGCATAGAGCACTTCTTGGTGCTCGTTATAATAGACAAGCTGCTCCTGTTCTTTTAATAAAATTTCACTGGAAATATGATCGGGAATGAATGCTTTTTCTTCCACAAAATTTTTCTCGATATCAAAAAAGTAGATTGCCGTGCCGACTTCTCCTTCATGTTCTCCTCGATTCATATACCCGATTACTTTAAATGTTGTGTCCCCCTGCTCATTGACCGATACAATCTGAATCTCATGTTCCTTGTATAAATTTCGAATGTCATATCCTTCGGAATCTGCAAAGCTAAATACAAGTGACAGTGCATCCTGGCTCTGATTATAATTCCACAATTCGCCTGCCTGTACAAAGGAAACGATCGTCCCTGCCTCATTTGCCATATAGGGAAATTCTTCTTTCGCAATTCCCAGCAAAATTCCATTATTATCTAAAACATTTCCAGAGGCATCTAATTCTTGTTCCATCGTCCGCTCATAATCAAGAAGGTATTCGGTTCCTTCTGCATATCTCACTTTCAGATACTCCCGTATCTGATAAACTTCCGTTTCATCCTGCTCTCCGGCACACTCCACCTCATAGTCATAGACAATGGTCATATAATTACCGCTAATTTCCTTAATACTTCTGCTGACTTCTCCTTTGATCTGCGGACGCAGTTCCCCCCAGGTCAAATGTTCTGCGTCAGAATGGATTGTAACTTTCTGTAAATTTTCTGTCTCATCATCTTCCGTTCCATTCTCAAGATAGGCTGCGATCGACTCTGTATTTTCTTTTCCAAATGTCATATTGTGAAATCGTTCTGCAAATGCAAGATACGCATCGCTGTCTGTTCCTTCTTTTGTGCAGATCCTCGTGTAATAATAAATATCCTGTTTTTCCGTATGCAATGTCAGCTTTAAAATCGCTCCCCGATCTGCAAGCTCCAACCCTGGAAAAGTCAATGATGGTTCCTCACCGATTTCCTTTTTCTTTTCCTTATAAAGAATTTCTTTTCCATCTGACGAACATACTTCATAAGTCAGTGCTTTTATCGGCAACACTCCTTCTTCTATTCGGAGTGTGATTCCACTCTGAAAATCCACCGGTGTGATCGTGCTTCTCATTTTCCCTACATTCATCTCTGAAACATAACCTACCAACGGATTGATCTCATATTCTCCCGATACAATCTGTATCCTCGGCAGTGTCGCTCCCCCCATATCTGCTGTCATATCAGCATTTCCCTGATTGGTCAGAAAACTAAAGACGATGACAGCGATCAAAAATACAAACGTCAGAATTCCTGCTCGTTTTACCTTTTCTTTCATGCAAAACTCCCCTTTATTGCAACAGTTCCCCTAATGTCGGGTGAATCTGTAAAAACTCCCGGCATCTTTCTATCTGTTCTTTATTATTCTTTTTCTTTCCTGTTTTTATTGCTCTGATCAAAATATTCTTTGGCGTATGCTCCATATCGATAAACTCTAAGATCTGTGCATCATATCCTTCTCCCTCAAGATACTCCGCCCGCAGCGCGTCTGTAATCAATGCAGACATCCGCTCTTTGATCAGTCCATATTTCAGTACCGGTCTCAGGATCTCATTTTGAATCTGTCCATTGACTTCATGCTGACAGCATGGTACCGATAAAATTACTTTGGCATTCCACCCTACTGCTTTTGCAAGTGCAAAGTCTGTTGCAGTATCGCATGCATGCAATGTCACTACCATATCCACTTCCTCAACCCCGGTATAATCCGCAATATTTCCCTCGAGAAATTTTAATTTCTCGTATCCATACTTTTCGCTAAGCTGATTGCAGTTTGCAATCACATCTTTTTTCAGATCCAGTCCGATGATCCGAATATCATAGTGCTTCAGTTCGTGCAGATAATAATACATCGCAAATGTCAGATAAGATTTGCCACATCCAAAATCAAGAATGGTTATCTCCCTGTCTTTTGCAAGTTGTGGCAGAATATCTTCAATAAATTCCAAAAAACGGTTAATCTGTCTGAACTTATCGAACTTACTCCGGACAACCTTCCCATCTGCCGTCATAACTCCGAGATCTTGTAAAAACGGAACCTGAATCCCTTCCTTCAAAATATAGTTTTTCGTCCGGTTGTGGGATAATTCTGCCTGCCGCTTCTCCCCCTTTGTTCTTTTTTTCTGAACAGTTACCTTCCCCTTTTTGCTCACGAGCACTGTGTATTGAAACTCCTTTGTCTCAATCTGCATCTGACGAAACAGTTCCATATCCTGTGTAAGTATGTGCAGCGCCTGTTCATACTCATAATTCTCATGAAATACTTGACGGTTTTTATGTGTCTCACATTGAAAGAAAAGTACATCCTTTATCAGTACAGGACGTACTTTCACTTTTACGATTTCTTCTTTTTTTCTCGGATTACTGAGTGTAGCTCCGATCAGATCTATATTGAGGGTTTCTTCCAGTATTTTTTTAATCTCTTCCATCTGCTCTTTACTCCTTTTTTTCTTTCGTAGTTGTATTGTAATGCCTGCCCCCTGCAAATGCAAGAAAGGACAGGGAAATTTCATAATTTCCCCATCCTTTTTAGAGATATCTATCTTCGGGTCTGACCTTTTTCATACTTGATCTTCATCTATTCCCTGCAATAAGCTCTCTTATTTGCTTTCTTCCGGCTGCGGTTGTGGATTTCCCTGCTGCTGATACAGTCTTGGGAATACGATCGTCACTTTAAAAAGATCTCCGTCCAGATACAGTAAGAATTTTCCTCCTTGAAGTTCTGTCAGGTTTTTCGCAATCGACAATCCCAGTCCACTTCCTTCCGTACTTCTTGATACATCTCCGCGGATAAAACGTTCTGTCAATTCATCTGCGGAAATATTTAACGGCTGTTCTGATACATTTTTGAGAGAAAATTGTACATAGCGGTCTGACATTCTCAAATCAGCATAAATTCTTGTACCTTCCATTGCATATTTGGCAGCATTATTATAAATATTTTCAATGACACGCCAAATTCTTCTGCTATCCACACGAATCATTGCCGGTTCCTTCGGAACATTAACAACAATGCTTAAATTTCTCTTCTCAAATTTCTCTGCAAATTCCCCTGTCGTCTGGTTGATCAATTCTACCAGATCAATATTCATATAGTGCAATGTAATATTTCCACTGCTGATCTTCGACGCCTCTACCACATCTTCCGTCAGTGTTTTCAGCCGCTGGGATTTTGCATCTAAAATTTGCAGATATCCCTGAATCTTCGGATCTTCAAATTTCTCCTGCTTCAGAAGACCGACATAATTGATAATGGATGTCAAAGGAGTCTTAATATCGTGTGAGACATTTGTAATCAAATCTGTCTTCAGGCGCTCATTTTTCATATTTGCCTCAACCGCATTGTGAATTCCTTCCCCAATGTGATTAATATTTTGTACAATCTCTGTATCCTCTTTCACCATATTTCCAATCGGAATTTTATAATTAACATCTCCAGATGCAATTCTCTGAATTCCAAACTTGATTCTCTGCTTCGCGATCGCGCTCTTTAACAGATATGCAAACACCGCTACATCCATTGCAAGAACAAACAAAACAAAGACTGGATATCCGGTCGCCAACAATAACTGCAGTAACATAAATCCCATGTATCCCAACGTGATTTTTGTCGTACTTCTCCGGTTCTCCCAAAACACCCTAAACAAGTGTCCCACCCACCGTAAAACGCTGTTTTTCCAAAGAGTTCTCGCCTTGATCCGTTTGACAAGACTCAAATACCCTAACATTCCTACTGCACAAGTGATAAGAATCCCAATTCCTCCGATCAATACCATCTCAAAAAAGCGTTCCTCAAATCCATAAGCAGAGGATATATAAAGTCCTTCTTCAGTATAGCCATATGACAGATCTCCCGGAAGACTCAACCCCGAAATCGGCAGCATGATTGCAAGTAGCATTCCTCCAATGATCAATGCCGCTGCGATCTCCGTCTTAATCCGGTCAAAAAAGTTCAGTGTAATTCCTTCTTTTCCATTTACATGACCTGTCACTGCCGTCAGCCAGATAAAACTTATCAGGAAAAGAATTACCGAAACCGCACTTCCCACTACAATTACTTTCACCCACGGACTATACTGTTCATACTCTTTATTTTTCATATAAAAACTGTCTTGGATTGGATAATTCGTATCTACGGAAACTGCAAAAAGAAACTCCTCTTTCTGATTTGCACTTCCTGTCACCATATTCTTCCATTCTTCCGCCGAAACATCCATATTTGACTGAAAATCTGCAAGTTTCGGAGCGACAACTACATATTTTCCCTGTGCAGTCATCTTTTTTATATTTTCTTCTACTTTATTGTAATCTTTGTATGCACTGCGGTTCGTGTATACTTTTTTCGCTTTCTGGTCCACATACATATATGCCAGATTCGTATTTCCTTCTTCCACAGTCTCCAGCCCATCTTTGTACTGGTAATAATAATGAGGAAGGATCACCAGTGTATTGTCAAGTATTCTGTAAACTTCCTCAAGTTTTCCATTCCATTCTGCATCTGTATTGACCAGTTCCAGAAGATTCTTAAATCCTTCCGGTGCATACTTTTCATTGTTCACGCCGTCTGAAAATTCCCAGCAGTCTACATAGAGTACTTTTCCTTCTTTATCTCTAATCGTTTTCTCTGCCTCATCAGAATAATAGCTGTCATTCATATATTCTTCATATCCCAGTTGTGCCATATATCCTTCCAGACTCATTTCTTCTGTTTCTATGAACTGCAACGATTTTTCTTCAATTAACTTCTTAAATTCAGATTTGTAATAATAATGGTATGTGCCATCTTCCTTTTTGCAGACAATGACTCCTTCTTCCTCCGTGTAGTCTATTCCATTGTAGGATTCTGCCCACTTGATCAGATCTCCAACTTGATATGCCATTCCCGATTTGTTTGTTCCATCTACCGCTCTTGCATTTTCATCAAATTTCTTCAAATCGATCAGTCTGTTTGTATCATATTTTCCTTCAGTCTCAAAAATCGGACGAAGTGTATTGTAGTCTAAAATGTTCGATACCGTTGTCTGTACTGTATCTTCAAACCCCTCACTGTCCTCATATGCAAGTGGTTTATCTTTCTGAAATGCACTCAGATATTCCTGCCCCGGATAAACAAGAATCCACGCAAGGCTGAGAACCATAATCACTGTAAGCACGTGCACCAGAACGAGCAGCAACCCTTTACACAATCTTGATTGATACCATTTATTCATACTTACTCCTTTCCAGAGCCTTACGGTCCGCCATCTTGTTAAATCAAAATGACATTCCCTGCTCTTTAAAGTTTCTCTATCTTATATCCGACCCCCCATACGACTTTCAAGTATCTCGGTTCCTTCGGATTGATTTCAATCTTTTCCCGTATATGGCGGATATGTACCGCGACCGTATTATCCGCGCCGATTGCGTCTTCGTTCCATATACTTTCATAGATTTGATTGATAGAAAAGACTTTTCCTTGATTTTTCACTAATAGTAATAAAATGTTATATTCGATAGGTGTCAGCCTAATAACATCTCCGTCAACTGTCACCTCTTTTAATTCATCATCAATTTTCAGCCCTCCCACAGTAAATACCGAACTTTTCTTCTCAACTACTGTGCTTCCAAGCTGTGTATATCTTCTAAGCTGGGATTTTACTCTTGCCACTAACTCCAGCGGATTAAATGGCTTTGTCAGATAATCATCTGCTCCTACATTCAATCCTAATATTTTGTCTGCATCTTCTGATTTTGCAGAGAGAATAATAATTGGCAGACTGTTTTTCTCTCTGATCTTTAACGTTGCCCTTATGCCGTCCAGTTTCGGCATCATCACATCAATAATAAGAAGGTCTACCTCCGTCGAATCAAGAACCTTGATCGCCTCCTGTCCATCGTAGGCTTTTAATACATTGTAACCTTCCTGCCGTAAATAAATTTCAATCGCTTCTACAATTTCTTTATCATCATCACATACTAATACATTAAACATATTTATCACCTCCTCTGTATTATACAAGGATAACAGTGATTTTTTAAGAGGGGATTACGGAAATTATTAAGAAATGTTTAATTTCATATCACGATTTTAGTGGGTTTTCAAGCATTTTTGTTACTAACGTGCGAGTCCAACCGATATTCTGAATATGTGCTCATATTTATAGCCTCTTTCCTTCCTGTCCTTTTCAAAACAAAAAGAGGACTATTCCCCGCCCTCCAAAAAATCTATTTCCAACTGCTCTATAATACAATTAAAAGGAATAACCGCTCACAAGGGCACATTGAGGGTGGTTTTTCTATGTGGTTCAATCGCTATTTTAAGCCATTATTTAAAATATCATCCGCCTTAAGACTTACTTAATATTTTTTTGTTTTCTTTTAGAAATTACACATATTTTAGACACATTTATTCGTTATACTACGTTTAGATAGTTGATTAACACTCACTATCTCCCCCCTCATAAAGTAACTGCACCCCGGGGATTCCGGGGTGTAGTACTTTAACTCTCATTCCTTTAATAACTATAAAACGGCAGAACCCGTCAGCTTCCACAGCTGACGGGTTTTTGCTGTACTCACTGTCATTCTATTGCTGCGCCACTTCTCCCAGCACTTCCGATACATCTCTCATAGAACTTGGATTAAAGATTTCTTCAAATGCCAATGATAAATTTTCAGATACTTCTGACCAGTTGTCAATCTGGAAACTTGTCGGTCGATAGCCATCGCTTTGATCTAACATTGTAAGGAATGCTTCTAATCCTGGTGTGTTCATTTCTCCATAACCTTTTGCATATTCTTTTTCACTGTAAAATTTAATAAATTCCCATGCTTCCTCTTTATGTTTGCTGCCTTTCGAGATAGACACTCCTGAAGAATTTAAAATACTGACAGATTTTTTTCCATCAAAAGATGGAATATTAACAACACCATAATTCATTCCATCTTCATTTAATGCCTCTATCGCCCAGGAAGCACTTACAAACATTGCTGCATTTCCAGAACGGAACTCATCTGTTCCATCTTTTTCAGTTGCAATCCCGTAACCTTCCTTTTCCATATTTTGGAACATTGTAAACACTTCTTTTGATGCTTTTGAGTCAAGACTGTCTTTTAATTCTCCATCTTCGTTACAATATGCTGTTCCATTGCTCCACAAATACATCTCAAAGTCATACGGGTCAGGTTTCATCTGAAATGCAAATCCCTTTGCATCTGTTTTTTCTGTGATTGTTTTTGCAGCATCCTGCAAATCAGGCCATGTCCATTCATTCGTCGGCTCTTCCAACCCCGCCTCTGTAAATAAATCTTTATTGTAATACAATACATGAGAAGTAAATCCAACCGGCACTCCATAAATTTCTTCTTCAAGAGAATTATAGTTCCACAACGTATCGCTGAATTTTTCCTTAAACTCAGCCCCACCTTCTTTTTCTATGTAAGACTCAAGCGGTTCTAGACCATCCGCATATGCAGGATAATTCCACATATACATAATATCCGGGGCATCGCCGGAACCCATCCCTGCGCTGATTTTTGTATCGTAATTACTTCCATATGCCTCTAATGTCACTTCGATATTTTCATGTGCTTTGTTAAACTCATCTACCAATTTCTGCTGACGATCCATATCTTCTGCAACATCCCATGTTGCAAAACGAAGCTGTACTTTCCCATCTTTAGAATCATTATCATTTTTGTCATCATTTCCACATCTTCATGTTCCTGCCTTTATGAAAATAAGATTACCCTCGCCTCATACGGCTTCAAAATACCTTTTTTATGATGTTTGTAATTGGAGATCAGTTCCTCTCCTTCTTCCGCATTGTCAAAAAGTGTACAATCCACTTTTTTGTCTGTAAAATTACATCCTACCACAAGTTTCTGATTCCCCAAAATCCGCTCGTATGCGTAAATCTTGTCATCATCTTCTAACAGTCCATAAAAGATACCATCAACGACAATATTATACTGTTTTCTGAGTGCAATTAGTTTCTGATAGTAGTAGAAAATACTGTCTGCATCCTGAAGTGCATCTTCTGCATTAATCTGAAGATAATTCTGATTGATGCCAATCCAAGGAGTCCCTGTCGTAAATCCCGCATGTCTGCTTCGATTCCATTGCATTGGTGTTCTTGCATTGTCACGACTGATTACTTTCAATGCACTGATCATATCCTCTTCTGCCATGATATTTCTCTCCATTGCATCTTCAAAGGCATGAATACTCTCGATATCCCGGTATTCTTCTATTTTCTCAAAATATGCATTGGTCATTCCAATTTCTTCCCCTTGATAAATATATGGAGTTCCTTTCATCATATGAAGACAAGTCGCAAGCATTTTTGCCGAAAGTTTTCGATACATCGGTCCGTCATTTCCAAAGCGGGAAACTGCTCTTGGCTGATCATGATTACTCCAGTAAAGGCTGTTCCATGCTTTTCCTTCTAATTCTGTCTGCCATTTGTTCAGAACTTCCCTCAAATCTTTCAAACAGAATCTCTCATCCGTCCACTTTCCAAATTCTCCGACAGTTAAATCTACATGTTCAAACTGAAATACCATTCCAAGCTCTGTTCCATCCAGATTTGCATATTTCTTTGCCTCTTCGATTGTCACTCCCGCTGTTTCCCCAACGGTCAGCAGATTGTATTTTGAGAGAACTTCCCTATTCATCTCCTGAAGATACTCATGTACTCTCGGTCCATTGCAGACAAATGGTCCGAAATCTGCGTAGCTACTACCACCGTGAATTTCCCCATCCGGATAACTTTGCTCCTTGGAAATCATACTGATCACATCCATACGGAATCCATCGATTCCTTTCTCACACCACCAGCACATCATCTCGTATATATTGTTCCGTACGGCTTTATTTTCCCAGTTGAGATCCGGCTGTTTCTTTGAAAAACAATGAAGATAGTACATATCTGTTTCTCTGTCGTACTCCCATGTAGAGCCTCCGAAACACGCCCCCCAGTTGTTCGGTTCTTTTCCGTCCTTTCCCTCTCGCCATATATAAAAGTCTCTATATGGATTTTCTTTTGACTTTTTACTTTCGATAAACCATGCATGTTCATCCGAAGTATGATTCACAACTAAGTCCATCACAAGCCGTATTCCTCTTTTGTGCATTTCTGCAAGCATCCGGTCAAACTCTTCCATAGTACCAAATTCCTGCATAATGTTCTGATAATCCGAAATATCATACCCATTGTCATCATTCGGTGACTGATAGACCGGTGAAAGCCATACGACATCTACTCCAAGTTTCTGCAAATAATCAAGATGTGCCGTAATCCCATTTAGATCCCCAATTCCGTCTCCATTACTGTCTGCAAAACTTCTTGGATAAATCTGATATACTACACTATTTTTCCACCACATTTTTTCTTCCTCCAATTTTAATTGTTAATGATAGTATAAACACTTTGTTTCGTATTTTCTTGCAATATGTTATTCTATATTTATGCTATATTCACTTTTTATCACTTAACAAACTAGGAGGTCCTCTTTCATGAACAAACAAACTCTTCAGGAAAAACCACACGGAACCCCTTATTTTCCGTTTGAATCATTCTCTCAAGCAGATCTTACCGGTTCCTACTTTGCCCCTTATCACTGGCACGACGAATTAGAATTCCTCTATATTACCAAAGGTTCTCTGACACTTCGTACAGAAAATTCTTCTTACGCATTGACAGAAGGGCATGTTTATTTTATCAATCCCGGAATCGTACATGGAATTTTCGGACACAGCAAAGTATCCCATCACTATGCACTCTTGTTTCCCATGTCTCTACTGAGCTTTACCCAGTACGACATCTGTCAGGATGAGTTGATCCTACCCCTTCTGTCTCAAAAATTACAATTTCCCTATGGGGAAACTCTGCCCAAAGAATGTACCGAAAAGCTCTGCTCTCTCATAGAATCTGCTGCCTTACTGTACGATTCTCCATCTCCCACGACTCCACTTTCCATCAAAATTCTTCTGCTGCAAATATTGGAAACTCTGTTTTTACACAATGCATTTCTCACAGTTTCTGAAGAAACCTTGTTCAAAAGAACTTCTAATTTCGATCCTCTAAAAGAAGTATTTACTTATATAGAAACAAACTATATGAGGAAAATTCATCTAGAAGAGCTGTCCAGCTGCGCACATATGAACAAAAATTATTTCTGTAAATTTTTTAAAAAGAAGATTGGCAAATCTCCTTTTACATACCTGAATGAATACCGTATCAATCAAGCTGCTTCCCTTCTTCTGAAAAGCAATGCTCCAATCACAGAAATCGCCCTCAATACTGGCTATGAAAATATGAGTTACTTCATCAGACAATTTAAATACTATAAGCACTGTACTCCTTCTGATTTCCGGCATTTTTCAAAACACAAAGAGCAGTCTTTTTAAAAAATCTGCTGGAAAATCCATCTTCTGTTTGCTATACTTTCTCCTGACAAAAGCAACTCATGTTCCACAAGCCCGTCTTGTGTTCATATAAATATTTGCATGATAAAGGAGATGATTTTTATGACAATAACATGTAAAAACAAAAATAGAAACCATAAACAATCAGGGAGGTCTGATCGATAGTTACCTCCCGGAATCAGGAGGCTATATGATTACTGTTACATTAGATACAATTAAATTTCACCTAAAAGAAATCCATGATTTCTCATGGTTGCAAGCAATCGGAAATGTTTTTGCTGTCTTTGACCAGAATGATTCCGGAAATATCAGTTTCGGTGTCGCGCGAGGTTCAGAAAAATTTTTCATAAAAGTTGCCGGAATTGCCACTGCTGAATCTATCCGTACAAAGGAAGAGGCCATTGCGTCTCTCAAATCTGCGATGTCTGTTTACGAAACGATTACACACCCACATTTGATCGAACTTATAGATCACGGTTCTCTGGACGATTTATATATTTCTGTATTTAAATGGACATCCGGTGACTGTCTCTTCGATCATTGGAATTTTGAGAAATATGACAACAATCCTCAGCTGATCCCTCCTGCAAAGCGTTTTCGGCAATTACCTTTAAAGAAAAGAATCGCTGCCGCGGAAGTTCTGTTTTCCTTTTTGAATACTGTTTCTGAAAGCGGATATGTTGCGGTTGATTTTTATGCAGGAAGCATAATGTATGATTTTCAGACAGACAGAATAACAATCTGTGATATCGACTTATTCCGAAAAAAGCCGTCCATAAACGACATGGGCGAAGACTACTGGGGAACAAAGCGTTTAAAAGCACCGGAAGAATATTGTTACGGCGCTGCCATTGATGAAATTACAAATGTTTATACACTTGGTGCTCTTCTTTTTGACAGCTTTTTTGGTCATTACACGGAAGAAGAAATTCGTACTCGCTATGAACAAAATGCCTTTTCTCCTTGCTCCTTTGAACAATGGGAACTTAACAGAGCATGCTACGATGTCGCATGCAAAGCTGTCTCGCCTGAAAGATTGAAGAGATATTCTTCCATCGACAGCTTTTACAAAGACTGGAAACAAGCTTTGTGTAAGACAACACTCAATATCTAAACACTTATCGACATATTTTTTATCAAGAAAAGAGCCCTATATCCTCTCATCAAATGACAGTCATACTTTTTACTGTCATACAGAAGTATATGGGCTCTTTTTCTATCGCAAAGTTTCTGTTTCGGTGAAGCTTTTATTTATCTTCACAATGGCAGAAACGGCTTTCCATCCAAGAATACAAATCTGTATATACCGTTTCCCGGTCCGTTTCATTCAGAATTTCATGCCTGTCATTTTCATATAACTTGATCTGCACATCTTTACATCCACAGTCTTTGTATTTTTGAAAGACTTTTTCCACACCATCCCCAAAGTTTCCCACAGGATCCTCCTTCCCAGCTACAAAAAATATCGGAAGATCTTTTGGTATTTTTTCAATGGCTCCTTTTTTCTGTAACTGTTTCATTCCTCCGAACATCTGATAGTAAGCGCTCACAGTAAAAATAAAGGTACACATCGGATTTTTTAAATAAGCATCTACCATTTTTTCATCCTTTGTCAACCAGTCCATCTCAGTCCTTGCAGGATGAAACTTCTTGTTATATCCTCCGAATGCCATCGAATTTACAAACTTACTTCGGTAACGCCACCCCTTGATTCCGGCAATGTACTTGCAAACTCCTCTGCCGAGCATCAGTATCGGTAATGGCTGATATCCTGTTCCCATAATGACTGCGCCTGACAGCCCTTCCGCATAGGATAGCAGATATTGTCTCAGCAAAAAAGAACCCATACTATGTCCCAGCATAAAATATGGAATCCCCGGATATTTCTTCTCCGTTTTTCTGCGAAGGGTATGGATATCTCCCACTACATATTCGTTGCCGCTCTCTTTTGGGAAATATCCATAATCTTCCTCATCTGCCACCGATTTTCCATGTCCCAGATGATCATGACCAACTACTACGAATCCTCTGTCAGTAAGATAAGAGGCAAATGCTTCGTACCGTTCAATATATTCTACCATTCCATGACAGACTTGAAGGACAGCTTTAATCTGTCCCTCTCCTCTCCACTCAATTGCGTGGATCTCTGTATGTCCATCACCGGAAGGATAGTAAAATTCTGTCTTTTCCATCGTTTCTCTTCCTTCCTACTTTTTTATTTACCTGTCTTCCATCTCAACATATGCTCTGTGCGGAGCCAGCGATTTATATGCCGGACGGATAATCTTATCAACATTTTTCAACTCTTCTAATCGATGTGCACTCCATCCGACAATACGTGCCGTTGCAAAGATCGGTGTATACAGTTCCTTTGGCAGCCCGAGCATGCTATATACGAGACCGCTGTAAAAATCTACGTTGGCATTGACTCCTTTGTAAATTTTTCTCTTCTCACCGATTACTTTTGGTGCCAGTTCTTCCACCAGTGCATAAAGAGCATACTCCTTCTCACAATGCTTTTCTCTTGCCAGCTGTGCAACAAATGCGCGGAAGATATCTGCCCTTGGATCGGAAATAGAATAGACCGCATGTCCCATTCCATAAATCAAACCTTTCTGATCGAATGCTTTCTTATCCAGGAGTGCTTCCAAATATGCCTTCACTTCATCTCTATCTTCCCAGTCTGTAAGATGCTGCTTCATATCTTCAAACATCTGTGTCACTTTGATATTAGCGCCTCCATGCTTTGGCCCTTTCAGCGATGCCATAGCAGCTGCCATCGTTGAATAGGTATCTGTTCCAGAAGAAGTAACTACATGCGTCGTAAATGTTGAATTATTTCCTCCGCCATGATCCATATGGAGCACAAGTGCCATATCCAGTATCTTCGCCTCCAGCTTCGTATACTTCTTATCCTTCCTTAGCATCATTAAAATATTTTCTGCTGTGGAGAGTGCCGGATCCGGAGCATAGATAAATAAATCCTCTCCCATCCGATAATGATATGCATGATATCCATATACCATCAGCATCGGGAACTGGCTGATCAGATTCAGACACTGCCGGAGTACATTCGGGATAGACGTATCATCTGCCTTTTCATCATAAGAATATAGATTTAAAATCGAGCGTGAGAGACTGTTCATCATATCCTTGCTAGGTGCTTTCATGATCACATCTCGCACAAATGTCGGCGGAAGCGTTCTGCGCTCTACAAGAACATCGTGAAACTCTCTTAACTCGCTCTCATTTGGCAGTTCTCCGAATAAGAGAAGATACGCAATTTCTTCAAATCCATAATGTTCCTTTTTTAGAAATCCATTGACAAGATCCTTTACGCTATATCCACGATAATACAAATTTCCTTCACATGGAACTTCCTCTCCATTGACAATCTTCTTCGCGCGAACATCTGATACATTCGTCAGCCCTGCCAGAACACCTTTTCCGTTCAGATCGCGCAGTCCTCTCTTTACTTCATACTTTATATATAATTCTTTCTCAATCTCATTATTCTCTTCACACTTCTTTGCTAATGCTTCGATCTGAGGTGTCACATCAAACAATGCTTCTGAAACTGATTTTCCCATAGGCTTCTCCTTTCCGAATGCTGAAATCTGTTTGTAATTTAGCACTTATTATACTAAAACGCATTCATTTTTGCAATATTCAAAAATATTAAATAATTATTAATCAAAAAACAGACTTTTTGTTTCTTCTTCGCAAAAAGTCTGTTTTAGTTTGTTCTATATTAGTTTCCGGTCGGAAAATATGGACGAAGTGCTCCAGCCACATTGCTGATTGGCATGGTCTGCAGCCAGACATGTCCTGGTCCTGTAATTACTGTGTTAAAAAAGCCTTCTCCCCCGAAAAATTTGTTTTTTAACCCCGGAACAGTCTGGATATCCATCTGGCATGACGCTGTCATCGCCGCAAGATGTCCGGTATCAATTACAATCTGCTGCCCTGGCTGAAGTTCATACTCAATCACATGTCCGTCAAACTCGGCAAACATGACTCCTTCGCCGGAAATCCTCTGTAGTATAAATCCCTCTCCGCCAAAAAAGCCGGATGCAAGTTTTTTATGAAAATGAACGGACAGCTGTATTCCTGCCTCAGCTGCAAGAAAGCCACCTTTCTGTACGACTATTTCTTCTCCCGGACGAATATGAAATGCCCGGATAGAACCAGGAAAGCTGGATGCGAATGCAATCTCTCCCGATCCTCCCTGCGCTGTATAAATGTTTTGGAAAATTGCTTCCCCGGAAAACATTCTTCCGAATGCCTTTCCAAGTCCTCCATTTGTAGAAGTATCCATCCGCATATTTGGTGACATCCATGCCATAGATCCCTTCTCTGTGATCATGCTTTCCCCTACGTCCAGTCTGCAGATAACTACCGGAAGTGTGTCTCCTAAAATCTGATATCTCATAGTTGTTTCCCCCTTCTCTGACTCAAATGATAAACGCTACGCCTTCGTTCCATTCTCCTCTTGCTGCAACCGTCCGACAATATTGCTTAAAATTGCAAACTCTTCCAGATTAAGGGCTTCTCCTCGTACGCTCGCCCCTTTTCCTAATTCCGCAATTGCCTGCTCAATTCCCTCTCTGGATAAGGAAATTTCAGGTGAATTTTTCAGTCCGTTTGCCAGTGTCTTCCGTCTCTGATTGAAAGATGCTCTGATAATACGGAACATCAATTTTTCATCTTTCACCTGCACCGGAGGCTCTTCATGGCATTCTAACCGTATCACTGCAGACCCTACTTTCGGTCGCGGCATAAAACAATTCGGTGGAACATTTGCTGCAATATATGGCTTTGCATAATATTGCACTGCGAGCGACAGTGCCCCATAGTCTTTCGTTCCAGGTCCAACCTGCATGCGGTCTGCGACCTCTTTTTGCACCATAACTGTAATGCTCTGCACCGGGACATGACTCTCAAAAAGTCCCATAATGATCGGTGTCGTAATATAGTACGGAAGGTTTGCCACCACTTTGATCGGTTTCCCTCCATTTCTCTCCTGAGCCAGTTTTACAATATCCAGCTTTAACACATCTTCATTGATGACAGTCACATTGTCATAACTGCTCAAAGTATCCTCCAGAATTGGAATCAATGCTTTATCAATCTCAACCGCCACGACTTCTCTCGCCGCACATGCGAGATATTGTGTCATCGTACCGATTCCCGGTCCAATCTCCAGAACAAAATCATCTTTCGTAATCTCTGCCGAACGGATAATTTTGTCCAACACATGCGTGTCAATCAGAAAGTTCTGACCAAATTTCTTCTGAAATGAAAAATTGTATTTTTGCAATACCGCAATGGTATTCTGTGGATTGCCTAATGTTGGCTGATTCATATATTTTCTCCTATACTCCAAATAATTTCCTTGCATTTTCTCTCGTCTGTGTAATCACCTCTTCACAGCTGATCTGTTTGATCGCCGCAATTTCTTCCGCGATCAAAGGAAGATTCAGGGAAGAATTTCTCTTTCCTCTGTTCGGAACCGGTGCAAGATACGGGCAATCCGTTTCCAAAACAAGCGCTTCCAGTGGAATCTCTTCCACAACCTCCTTGAGTTTTCTGGCATTTTTAAATGTGACAACCCCACCGATTCCTAGCAGATATCCCATCTTTACATACTCTCTTGCATGCTCGACAGAATACGAATAACAGTGGATAATCCCCTTAAGATCCTGCCCATATTCTTTCATCATCTCCAAGGTATCGGCTGCGGCTTCCCTGCTGTGGATGATCACCGGAAGTCCCGCCTCCCTTGCAGCCTCCAGCTGACGGCGAAACCATTTTTTCTGAACTTCATGTGATTCCTGATCCCAGTAATAATCAAGACCAATCTCACCGACAGCCACAACCTTCTCATGGGACAGCTTTTCTTTCAGCCATGAAAATTTTTCCTCATCCAATGTGCCGACTTCGTCAGGATGTACACCGACTGCCGCATAGATAAATGGATATTGCTCTGCAAGTCTGATCGTCGAAAGGCATCCCTCCAATGTTGCACCGACATTTACAACTGTCTCTATTCCTGCCTCCTGCAGACCGGCAAGAAGCTGTTCTCTGTCCTCATCAAACTGCTCATCATCATAATGTGCATGTGTCTCAAAAATCATCTATACTAACCCCTTTCGGATTTTGCTTCTGTCCTTGTATTATAAGTGAAAATCCTTGTAAATTCAACTTTTCCGATTCTTTCTTCTATAAAAGGTTTGAATTTATCTATAAAAAAGATTATACTTGTCTATATATCAAAAAAGAGGAGGAACTTCAAAATGAAAGTTTACGACACAGTAAATAAAGTAGAACTGGAAGCTACTGAAAAAGAACTTGTTGACATTATGGTAAATGGACGTCAGGTAGATCTGATCTTAAATGAAAAGAAGACAGATGCAGACGGATATCTGACATGGGACGTAGAACACTGGTCAAGCATCGATAATAAGAGATTCATCCGCTGCTATTCTTTAGAAGGACGCGTATTGAGTGAATCTACTGGTCACAATATCTACGATCTTGCAAACGACTTCAAACCTGAAGAAGCAAAAGAAGTACAGTTAAGTTAATCGAAACTGTTCGTTTCTTCCTGTTGAAAACAAAATCGAGAAGACTTTTATAAAAAGCAGGTACTGCCAAGAGGTAATATGACACGGACCCTCTTGCAATACCTGCTTTTCTCGTTCTCACTACGCTTGAACTCTTATCTTTTTTTCTTTTTACAGAATTTCTTTTCTCAGCTGTTCTGCTGATTTCATAGACAATAAGCCTGGTGCAATATCAAATACTGTCTTTGCACCGCAGTCACCGTTGTTTGCAAGTCTGTATGCAGCACGGGCATATGCAACTAAGACACTAGAAGTAAATTCCGGATTAGAGTCCAGTTTTAAAGAGTATTCAATTACATGCTTGTTTCCTTCTCTTCCAGTCTCTCCAGTGCGGATCACAAAACCGCCGTGCGGCATTTTGCTGTGTTCTGCTTTTAATTCCTCTTCCGATACAAAAGTAACGGTTGTATCATAATCTGCAAAATAATTCGGCATTTCTTTGATGGTCTTCTCAATCAGTGCCTTATCTGCACCTTCCTCTGCCACGACATAGCACTCACGAAGATGTTTTTCTCTTGTGGAAAGTTCTGGCTCACTTCCACTTCTGACTCTCTCCACTGCCTCCTCAATTGGAACAGTATACTGGATTGCATTCTTCACCCCTTCGATACGGCGGATCGCATCAGAGTGTCCCTGGCTGACTCCCTTTCCCCAGAAGGTATAAGTGCTTCCTTGTACGAGGATCGATTCTGCATAAATACGGTTCAGGGAGAACATTCCCGGATCCCAGCCCACAGAGATGATTCCTACTTTTTTCCCTTCGTTTGCCGCTGTATCTACATCTGCAAAATACTCTGGAATCTTTGCATGTGTATCAAAACTGTCGATCATATTGAAGTGTTTTGCAATTTCTGGTCCCATCACTGGAAGATCTGTCGCAGAACCTCCGCAGAGGATCATCACATCGACTTCATCTTTCAGTGTAAGAATATCATCAAAATGTACTTTCTTTACACCTTCCGTCAGAATCTGAACGCTTTTTGGATCACGGCGTGTCACTACCGCAACAAGTTCCATATCTTCATTTCTCTCGACTGCAAGTTCTACACCGCGTCCAATGTTTCCATATCCAACAATACCAATTCTGATTTTACTCATTGTGTTCTCCTTCTTTCTCGTAATAATCTGTTTGTTACTTTATTGCAGGCTGTAGGGCAGAGTCTTAACAGATTTCTGCCCCCGCCGGCATCTCTTTTTCCGGTGTCATTAATGCAAGATTTCCTTCTGCATCTTCTGCACAGAGAAGCATTCCCTCTGATAAAACACCTGCCAGTTTCGCCGGTTTTAAGTTCACAAGCACCATTACTTTTTTCCCTACCATCTCTTCCGGTGTGTAATGTGCCTTAATTCCTGATACGATCTGTTTTACCTGACTTCCCACCTTTACTTGTGAACAAAGCAGTTTCTTTGATTTTTTTACCGCTTCGCAGGCAATAATCTCACCGACTTGGAACTGCATCTTTCCAAATTCTTCAAATGTGATTTCTTCTTTCGGTTCAATGTCAATTACAGACTCTTCCTCTGCTTTTTCTTCTACTGGTGGATGTAATTCTTCTACCTTCTTCATGACCTCTTCCATATCAAGTCTCTGGAATAGAATCTCCGGCTTGTCTGTTACATGACCTCCATTTAGTTGAGCAAGAATCTTTTCAGATGTCTCCGGCATAAATGAGCTTAATAATTCTGCCCCCTTTGAGATACTTGTAATCAGATTGTAAAGCACTGTTTCCAGACGGTCCTTTTTGTCCTCTTCTTTTGCAAGCGCCCAAGGCATTGTCTCATCAATATACTTATTGCAGCGTTTGAACAGGTTGAATATCTCTGTGATTGCATCTGCTACCCGGAGTTTGTCCATCTTCTCATCTACTGCTCCCGGTGTGCGCTCTACAACTGCTTTTAACTCTGCATCTACCTCTTCTGCAATTCCCTTATCTGTAACGATTCCCCCGAAATATTTATTTGTCATGGAGATCGTACGATTCACAAGATTTCCAAGTGTATTTGCAAGGTCAGAATTCATACGCTCTACCATCAGTTCCCATGTGATGACACCGTCATTGTCAAATGGCATCTCGTGCAGAACAAAATAGCGGACTGCATCAACTCCGAACATATTTACAAGCTCATCTGCATAGATGACATTTCCTTTTGATTTACTCATCTTTCCATCGCCCTGAAGCAGCCACGGATGTCCAAACACTTGCTTCGGAAGTGGAAGATCCAGCGCCATCAAAAAGATTGGCCAGTAAATTGTATGGAAGCGGATAATATCCTTTCCGATCAAGTGAAGATCTGCCGGCCAGTCTTTCTTAAACTGCTCACTGTTCTCTCCATCACAGTCATACCCAATTCCTGTGATGTAGTTTGTAAGCGCATCTAACCATACATAGACAACATGCTTTGGATCAAAATCTACCGGTATTCCCCATGTAAAAGAAGTTCTTGAAACACAGAGATCTTGAAGTCCCGGAAGCAAGAAGTTATTCATCATCTCATTTTTACGGGACACCGGCTGAATAAATTCCGGATGTGTATTGATATGTTCAATCAGCCTGTTCGCATATTTACTCATCTTGAAGAAATATGCCTCTTCCTTTGCTGGCTGTACTTCACGCCCACAGTCCGGACATTTTCCATCAACCAGTTGTGATTCTGTAAAGAATGCCTCACACGGTGTACAGTACATTCCTTCATAATATCCTTTGTAAATATCTCCCTGCTCATACAGCTTTTTAAAGATTTTCTGAACTTGTTTCTCATGATATTCATCTGTCGTACGAATAAATTTATCATAAGATGTATTCATCAGATCTGCAATCTCTTTTACCTGTGCAGCCACACCGTCTACAAATTCTTTCGGTGTCACTCCAGCTTCCTGAGCCTTCAGTTCAATCTTCTGTCCATGTTCGTCAGTTCCTGTCTGGAAAAATACATCATACCCCTGACTTCTTTTGTATCTTGCGATTGCATCAGCAAGTACAAACTCATAAGTATTTCCAATGTGTGGTTTGCCTGATGTATAAGCAATCGCTGTTGTCATATAAAATTTTTTCTTATCCATTTTGTATCCTCCTATTTTTTTGAATATACGCATTTAGATTTTCCACTCAAAAGCAGCATCTTCAAAAAGGATCTCACCCGGAGAGTTTTTTATTTCATCGTTTTTCTTGAAACAAAAAACTCGCCTCCTCAAAAGAGAAGACGAGAGATTCCCGTGGTACCACTTCTATTTATCCGCTCTTCACAGCGCGAACCTTACCGAGTGCCCTGCACTCCTCGCTGTAAAGGGCGAATCCCTTTGTATCACACTTTTCTTTCGTATTCTCTTCTAGATTAGACCGAATAGACAACAGAAAGTATCATACACCGCTCGGAAGCCATCTTCAGTCAGATTCCACTTGTTCCTCTCAGCATCTCATATCTCTTTGTATCTGTCTGTGTCCAAGTCACATTCCACACATTTGCATATGAATCAGAACTTCTCTGTAAAGTTTCCCCCAACTTACTCTTTTCGTCAACGCGTTTTCTTTTTTCAAATTAAAAATATGTAGAAATCGTAACATACGGATTTTGGAATGTCAAGTTTGGGAACTTTCTCTTTCCGAATTTTTCTAGTCTGCTTTAAAATCTTTTCTTCTTGTCTGCTTTCTTCTCTGCTTTCTGATGAAAAAAATTACTCCGCAGAGCAATGGAAGGATCATCAAAGCAACTCCCACAATGGATGGCAGATTATAGAAAAACTGAATCTTTCTATCCGGTGTGACCAGAATTTGAAACACTTTTTCCTCCGATCGGTTTCCCGCCGCATCCACACCGGATACGCGAACCGTTTTCCACCTATTCTCCTGTCTAAGGACAACTTCTACCCTTCCTTCCTGCCGTTTCAATCTCTCGGCATCGTATCTTTTTTTTATTTTTCTCTCACCATGAACCGATACTTCCACTGCCTCTGCCGCAAAATTATCTTCCGTATAAATCGTCATTTTTTTCGAGGACTCTTTATACTTCCCATGATTCTCTATTCCGGTAACAACCACTGTCGGCGCTGTCTGATCTACAACAAAATTGATTTCTTCTCCCTTGATCTTATTGTTCCCTCTATTTTCTGCCCGGTCTTTTGAGGAAAGTGTTACCGTATAATTTCCTTCTTTCTGAAAATTGTGTCTGCCAATCTTATAAGTGTATGTTTTCCATCCCTGCTCGGGTTCGTTTTTTTCCACCGCATAGTCTTTCCCCTTTTGCAGTCTGACAACTTCTCCATCTCTTCCATAACTGATCTCCTTCATCTGCAATGTATCTATATTGATTTCCGTCACTTCAATTTCCTGCGGCTGTTTTGTATAATGCTTTTGCAGAAGTTTTCTTGTGTTGTCACTTAATGTATAGACAGAGCCAAATCGATTTACCGAAAATGTAATTGACTTTTTTGTCACATTGCCTGCCCGATCCGTCACTTGAACTGTCAGTGTATACAAGTCGTCCTTCTCCTTCGTCCGTTCAAAATCCGGTAGTTTTATATACTGCCCGTTTACGATTTCCGTCTTCTGTCCCTCTATCGGAAGTTTCCCGCGATGGTATCCCGTCAATTCGATTTTGACATCCTTCTCTTCGTAGTTTCTGTCCTGATAACGAATCTGAGGTGCAACTATATCATTATTTGCAGACTTGTTCTCCACTCCAAAGATTTCTACAGACGGACTCGTCCGATCAATGGTAAATCGATCTTCCGGATACTCTTTTGCCATATTTCCCGCAAGATCTGTGTAAGAAACATTAAATGTATATGTCCCATCTTTGTCATATAAAATGGTTGCACGGTGTACTGCTTCTCTTTCTCTATTTTGGGAAGATGTTTCACTGTCTACTCCCTCTGATGTGAACATCCCTATTTCCGGCGCCTTTTGCTCCTCCCCATCAAGAACTGCTGTGATTTTGATCGCTACATCTTCCGGTCGGAAATTTTTCTCCTGAATCGAGATCACTGCAGTCCGAGGTTTATGATAATATCCCTTTGTCCTTTCCGTCTGTTCCTGATACGAAACCCGGATAACAGGAGCAGTCTGATCAATCACAAACACATCATCATTTTCATATATAGTCTGGTTTCCCGCCTTGTCTGTGCAATTAAGCGAAAGCTTGTATACCCCATCTTCCTGAAATAGCATTGTACATACATATGTATCCTGATCCGTATTTTTTCCGCCTTCCTGCCTGGTCCATTCCCCACTGATCGGTTGCCTTCCTTCCGAACTGCCTGCCTGAATTTTGAAAGTCTTTTCATCAAAATTTCTCTCGTGAACAGTGATGGTCGCTTTCCGTGCCTTCCTGTAATAGTTTCCGTTTACAGGCATCTGATCATCATATTGAACGTGAAGGATCGGCGGTGTGATGTCTATTGCTATCTTTTCTTTGTTCTCTGTCTTCTCGTTTCCGGCAAAATCCTTTACCGTTACTTGAACCCTCACATCATTGCTGTTGAACACCTCCGCCGGAATGACAACTGCTCCTTCCCATCTTGCCTTTCCTCGTGTCTGATGATCTTCTTTTTGAAATAAAATTTCCTCCTTATCTGCCTGTACATTTTCTTCTGCTGCCACATGGTAGAAAACTTGTTGAATTCCTGAATATGTATCCCCTGCCTGTAGATCTTCCACTTCTATCTTTACTGTCACATCTCCTCGATAAACCCCACCGGATTTTTCCCCTTCCAATGTCATTTTGATCTTTGGCTCTGAGCATTCCGTAATCATTCCACTTACCGGGTATAAAAAACAGATATTTCCTGCCAGATCTTCCACTTTTCCATACACGATACACTGTTGGTCCGGATTTACTGCAAATGCATCTCCTTTCACCCATTCTTTTGATGGTAAATTCTTTACATCTTCTTCCGAAAGCGGACGTTTCGAACAGTAATATTTTACGGAAGCCACCCCGGCTGTAACATCTTCTCCCGTAATCTGAATCTGATAAGCATCTCTTTGGAACAAACTAAAAGAAACAGCTCTCCATGATTCTGCTGAATTTTTCTGCCCATCCACAACAATTTCTCCTTTCGGAGCCGTCTGATCCACTGTGAATCTTCTCGGAGCAATGCTGACTTTCCTTCCTGCCAGATCCATATACGTAAACTCTGCGATATAATTTGCATCTTTTCCAAACAAAAATGTTGCAGTGTATGTATCTGTATCTATCTTTTTCCAATTTTTCCTCTTTGCTGCCTGCTGGAAGTATCCGCCCTCTACTTCCTGAGGATATTCCCCTTCCTGCATTCCTTCTGCTTTTACAGAAAGCTCCATTTGACTCTGTGCTTCTGAAAATGCTTCCGGGAAAGAAAAATTCCGCTCACAAATTACAATCTTCGCCTCAATCGCTTTGTCTGTAAAGCTTCTCCGACCAACTTCCTCTGATAAAAGAATCTCCTCTCCATCGCAGTAATATCGAATTTCTGCCACAGGATCCGTCGTGTCGATTACAAACTGCTCTGGAGCCTCAGAATCCCCATAGTCCACTCTTTGCTCCACATTTCCTGCGCGGTCTTTGCAATGCGGTCTGATTCTGTATTCCTGCTCTTTTTGAAACTTCAAATATAGGCATTCTCCCTCTTTGCCCTCTTGTCTTCTCCACTCTGCCAGGATCCCAAACTCTTTTTCCAAATCTTGTACCCTTACATTTTTCTGTTGTTTTTTGCCGACACCTACATCAAATGTGACATTTTTCTGTTCAAAATTTTTATCCTGATATAAAATTTGTGCTGTTCTTTCTTCTTGAAAATAATTTCCGTTTTTTTTGTCATTATTATCGTAAGCCACTATAATTTGCGGCGCGACTGTATCAATTTTCAGCCTTTCTTCTGCCACAGTCTGATTTCCCGCATGGTCGGACACCGTCACAGAAAGTTTTACATCATTACTGTTATGCCTGGAAGCTTGTATTATTTTTTCTCTGGAAACCTTTGCCTCTGTCTGCAATTCCTGTAATGTCTTCTCCACCTCAGTGCCGGATTTCGGAAAATTCTCCCGAATCTGTTCTGTCTCGCAAAAGCATTCCGTCCCATCACACGACAATGCGACACAGATTTCTTTAATTCCGGAAGTAATTTTTTGATTTTTCAAATGAAAATCTTCTACGGTAATCGAAAATGGAATATCTTCTGTATAATATTTCTCTGAGTCGATTCCCCTAAGAGTCACTTTTGGTTGTTTCAGATCCACAACTATTCCGTCCGACAAAAACACCGCTTGATTCTGCACTTGATCTTCCACCCGCACAAGTAGGACATAATTTCCTTCTTTTACTTTTCCTTGGTTTTCTATACCGATAAGAATCTCACATGTCTCTTCTTCTACTGGATTCCACTGAAGCTCCCCTGATATGGTTAGCTTCTCCACAAGATTTTTTGTAAGTTTCTGATCTTTTTTCACATTCCAGACCGCATAAGACCATCTGTCAACTCCGCTTCCTCTCTCATCCAGACTGTTCTGATCTTCGACAGAAACTTTCTCTGCATAAGAAGTATTTTGATATGTGCCAAAGTTCAATCCCCGTTCTTCCCCACCAATCTTGTTCTTTTCCAAGGATAATCTATGAAAAATAACCTCCGGTGCTTCGCTGTCAATGACAAATACAAGACCATCCGCCACTTCTGTGACTGTCTTCCCTGAACCGTCTCTGCTATCCTTTAAATACCATTCTCCAGTCCTTCGCTGCACTCCCTCCTGCTGCTCTTCAAAAACAATACCTTCTTTCGTGGCATTTACAAACACTCCTCCCTCTTCTTTGATCCTCACCCACACTTCGTCATATCTCTGTGCAAAAGATGACTCTTCCCGGATATGCAATTTTACTTTCACCGGTTCTCCGGTATCCCCTCTAGTTCCTCTGACATATATATTCTTCCCTTCTTCCTTCTGAAATATCCCCGCTCTATGCTCCACTGAAATCACATCTTCTGCCTCTTCCAATTTCTGAGGAAGAACCTCCAGTGTTCCATAATCTTCTTCCTGCGCCACTTTCATACAGTAATTTCCCTGCACAACCCCTTCGAAAGGATTTGCAAGTTTCCCATCTTCCCTTTTTAGTTCCGGAATCAGACAATTATCATAAGATCCAATTTTTAATTCCGGATACGGATCCCGCAAAATTACTTCTGGAAGCATTACTTTCTCTAAATCTTCCTGTAAGATACCTTCCTTGATAAATACTTTCCCATGTTTTCTCAGATCTGCTTCCAAGGTTTCCATTGTCACTCCATAATCCACAGAATGATCTTCTACCTGCAAATACAAATTTTTAGGAATGACTTTCATATGAATACCGGATATTTTCTTTTGCTCACACTCTGCCAACTCATAATTTTGAGGCTGTTTGATCACTTTCTGAATAACCGCTTCCGTGTAAGTTTTTACATTGCTTCCCTCTAATTGCACCTCGACCGTTACTCTATTTTCTTCTTTTTTCTCCTGATAATATCCTGTGAGCACCGCTTCCCTTTTCCCATCATAGACCTTCTCTGCCTTTTCCCACTGAATTTTTTCAAGCGCGACTGCCCTTCTGACTGAATTTTCGCCATTTAATCCCTTCTCCTTTTTTATCTGCTGCACTTCTTCCGCCCTCGCCTGCCAAAGTTTCTCGGAGGTAACATTACACAGGGCTATCGCCAACACAACCGGACCTGTAAGCATCATGATAATCTGTACCCATTTTCTGACTCTTCCCCAAGATTCTCTCAACTTCTTCCACCGTCCCTTTCTATCACTTCATTCGTATGAACCATCATCACATTCTTTTTCAACACAAACACATCACTTGTTTTTGTTTCTTTTTTACGATTTTCTTCTTCGATCCTTCTGATTTCTTTCCTCGCCTCATATCCTGTGCGTACTGCGATGATTCTCCGAATCCCAAATTTCAAAAAAAATATCGTTGTCATGATTCCTCCAACTACAGATAAACCTGCACAGATGAAAAAGCCCTGACGGTATATCTGAATTATCTGTTCCTGATCGTACATATTGTCTTCACCTCTTCTTCTGCCCATGAAATATTTTTTACCAGTTCCTCCTTTTTCTTCTCTATTTTCTTTTGCGCTCCTCTATTCTGTATCGTCAGATCTGTCCGCAGCCTCTCTTTTACTTTTTCAAGCTGTTCGCTCATTTCTTCTCTTTTAACTCCTTCTGCATAAAATTTATCTGCATTCTGACCAATTTGATACACCAATTCCTGGTACATCACAAGCGCAGTTTTTTCATTATCAATCGCCACGATATTTCCTTTTGTCAATTCTGTAAGATCTTCCCAGTATTCCCGGTAAGTAACCTTGCTGTCCCCCGCCCGATCATTTCGATTTAATTGTGCATAATATCCTGCAATTTTCCCCAGCATCTTTGCACGCACTCTCTGATGTTCTTCCAGCGTCTCTGACTTGGCGGCATCCACAAACCACCTCCCGGATAACTGTTTATTTCCCTCTCCTTCATAATAGTAGAAATAGGCTATCCCAATCCGAAAAGCTACTTTCCCATATGCATTCTGCTCCGACTCCAGAACACTTAAATAGTCCTTTTTATTCATTCCTCTTTGCTGCAAAATTTCCAGCATCATCGCCGCTTCCTCCTGAGAGAAATTGTCATCAGTCAGGAATACCTTTTCCAATAACAACTCATATGCATCTGCCTTTCTCGGATTCAATGCGATTGCTTTTCGATAATTCGCAATCTGTTTTTCTCTTGTCACTGAAGACGATGCTTCTTTCATCACTCGCTCATAACTGTTCCTGACTGTCTTCTCTTCTGCGCAGCGAAACCCCACAGCCCCCGCTGCAAATGCCAATGTACAAACTGCTGAACAGACAAAAATCCGCCACTTCTTCTGCTGCTGTCTCTTGCATTCAACATCAAATTCCCTATAATGTTCCAATGCATACAATAATTCTGCGCAGGACTGGTACCGTTCCTGCGGATCATTTTGTACACACTTCCAGATAATTTCTTCTAATCCAGAAGACAACTGTGGATTCCAATGCCGGATCGGATATATCTCATAGGGTGGCATACATGGGTTATGACCAGTTAAAAGATGATACAAGGTCCTTCCCAGACAAAAAATGTCTGTTCTTGCATCTGTCTGCCCATTTCCCCCAAACTGTTCCGGCGCCGCATATCCAACCGTTCCAAGGCAGATTGTATCCTCCACATGTTCTTCCTTATATTCCCTCGCAGTTCCAAAATCAATCAGCATCACTCTTCCATCTGGCCGTAGCATAATATTTGCAGGCTTCATATCTCGATAAATAATCGGTGGTTTTCGGGAATGCAGATATTCCAGTACATCACAGAGTTGTTTTGCCCATGCAACTACCACTTCCTGAGATTGTGCCCCTTGCTCCTGCAATGTCAGGCTGAGCGGTCTTCCTTCGATGTAGTCCATCACGATCAGAAATATATCTTTGTATTCCAGAACATCTGCAATCTTAGGAAGATTGGGATGATCCAGTCTTTTGAGAATATCCGTCTCTGCCAGAAGTTCCTCCCGCATCGTCCGATAATATCGATTCCCTTTCTTTTGAATTTCCTTGATCGCCCACTGTCGATTTGCTCTCTCATTCATTGCAAGGTAAACTGTGCTCATCCCTCCCTTGCCGATTTTATTTAAAATTTTGTATTTTCCATCTACAATCATACCGTTCTCAAGCATCTGCCTCCTCCTTTCCATTTCTTTTTTACCTTTGCTGCTCCCTCTCCTATTACCGATGCCCTATTGAACAGAAATCCAAATCGCGGAAAGATTATCCGTCTCCATCCGTCTTTTATTCTGTTCTATAACTTCTTTCAAGTTTTCTTCCATCTCCCATTCTGCTCTCAAGTAATTCCTGCAAAACCTTTCCTCAAGCTCTCCATCCAGCAATTGATTGCAAAATCCATCCGAGCAAACTAAAAATCCCATTCCCGGATAATATACTCCCGACTTCCATTCCGGAGTAATTTTCTCCTGCACTCCAACGCACTGCAACAGTACATTTCTCCGGGGATGTTGTCTTGCCTGCTCTTTTGTCAGTCTTCCTGCATCAATTTCTCTCTGCACATAAGTCTGGTCTTTTGTCAGCTGCTGCACGTCTTCTGTAAGCCCATAAACACGAGAATCTCCAACATGTACGATCAAATACCATCCGGCAATCAACAGGACTGCCGAAACTGTCGTCCCAAGCAGAAGATTCTTTTCTTTTCCGTAGACAGAAATCATCTGGTTTTCCTCCTGTATCAAGCTTTCCAGACTTTTCGCAATCGCTCTTTTTCTCCTTTCTCCCACTCCCTTTTTCTCCTGCCCCCCAGAAAGAAGTAATGGAAGTGTTTCTTCAAACCATCTTGCAAGCGCCCGGATCACTTCTCCGCTTGCCACTTCCCCTTTTTCCAGTCCGCCCATTCCATCACAGACCGCCGCCAATAAGATTTCTCCTTCTTTTGTCATTGCTGACCGAACTAGCAAGGAATCCTGATTGATCTTCTTTTTAATTCCTCTATCGCTGCACGCTGCACTCAACAATTTCATAAACCCTTCTCCTCTCTATTTTTACATGAAATGAAATTCAAACACCTCATCCGACAGACGGATTGTCACATTGTCTGACAGAGCAGTTTCCTGGTATGGGTGTAATGCCTTTCCCTCTACATAAGTTCCATTTGTCGAATTTTGATCCTCGATATAATACTGCCACCCTTGCTTGCTGATTTTTGCGTGACATCTGCTGACCGATGTATTATCCCGGATACAGTAATTGACTTTCCTCTGCTCCTTTCCAATCAAAAATGGCTGCGTATTGATCAGGATTCTCTCTCCTGTATCCTTTCGAAGCAAATATGCAAACTCTGCATTGTGAAGTACTGTTGTTTCTCCTCCCGCTGCATTTAGCAATGTTGTTTCTCCCACGCCTTCACTTGCCATCATATATTCCTCCATATTCCATTCTCTCTCTTCTTCTCTTTTCCTTCTTCCAGGCGAATATCTGCTTTCTGTCCTTCCATCCACTTGTCGTACCTGCCTTTTTGATGTCTGCATCTGTTGGTATGTATGTTGCATTCTTGCTCCGTTCTTCTCTGCATGTTTTTTCTGATTTGTATGCACTGACATCCAAATCATGGCTGCCATTCCTCCGATCCCTACTATTCCTCCGAAAACAGCCAGCATCACCCCTGTTCTCCCGGTTTCTCCTCCGTTTTGGTTCTCTCTATTTTCCAGTGAATCTATTTTTTTACTAAATCTTTTTCGCTCTTTTTCTGCCTGCTCTGTATGCTTCTCTGTATGCTTCTCTGTTTGCTTTTCTCCCTCCGCCATTGTTTCCGGCTTTTTATAAGGAATTTCAAATGTATCCAATGCCTTTCTGATATGATAGATCTGCACTGCATATGGCACCATCCCCTCCTGGAACACATTAATTCCCACAACTTCCCTGTTGGCATTTAGAAGCGGGCTTCCAGCCCCTGCTCCATATAGTGGAATATTATGTTCGATGACTTTATCATTCTCTCCATCTGGTACCTCCTCCGATTCACTAAGACGGATAACCTCTCCTCGCTCTGATATCTGTGGAATTTTCTCCAAAATCTTTTCCCGGTATCCCTCCCCAGAACAGCCGACAAACGTAATAGGGTTTCCTTCTTCCGGCGGCACTCCTTCCCCTAATGTCAAACTCTCTCTGTCGTATAACTTCGACGACAACTGCAAAACTGCAAAATCCATCCGATCACTCTGCACACTTGCATGAATCTTTGCAGGAACAAACATATTTTTTCCTGTCATTACGTAGATTCCCAACCTTTCATCTTTCTCCGGCAATTCGTTCAGCGCATGCTCTTCCATAATTTTTTCCAAAAGTATCTCATCTGGAACCGCCACATGCTTATTCGTAAGAACTGCTTGCTCGTTGATCAGAAAAGAAGTCCCATTGAGATAATAGGACACTTCCCCACTGTCGTTTCGATAACCAACTGCTACCGGAAGAACGGCATCCGAAATCATTTCCTCTCTTTCATCTGATTTTGCTGCTCCCTCTTCTGCCACAGTTATCGTCGGAAGACAGCACACTGCCACAACTGTCATCCAGATTACAAGCAACAGCTTTTTCACTTCTTTTGTCATATACACCATCTCCTCTGAATCCATGTCTTTTTCCCGCTTCTTTCTCATAAACTGTTAAAAATGTCTTTGGAGTATCTATGAAAAACAAATATCTTACTTCATTTACTGCACTGCTCTTATCGTCCTCTTTACTCTTCTCCGGCTGCTCTTCTATTCGAGCATCTTCCGACACTAACACCGCTTTCCGTCAATTTACTCTTGAACTATTCCGGCAGGATGTGGCTGCAAATACTATTGGACTACATTACACATTGAAAGATCCATCTGCCTACGATATCGTCCAGGCTCCGGTTACATACGGATCTTTTTCCACAAATACGACCGGAATGATGGCATCTCTAGAAAACAGTCTTTCTGCTTTGTCCCATTATCACTATGAAGATCTCACAGACGAAAATAAACTCACCTACGATATTCTCAAATCTTATTTGCAGACTGCCCAAAAAGGCGCTCCCTATCTCTTATACGAGGAACCATTAGGAGAGATTACCGGAATTCAGGCACAGCTCCCGGTACTGTTAGCGGAATATCCATTTCATGATATAAAAGATGTCGATACATATCTCTCACTCTTATCCTGTACCCCGGATTACTTCAACTCTCTGATCTCCTTCGAAAAGGAGAAGGCAGATAGTGGTCTATTTATCCCGGACAGCACCGTAGATGCTGTGGTCGACCAATGTAGTTCCTTTGTCGACATGAAAGATTCCAATTATCTGCTCACAACTTTTGATGAACGGCTTTCCAAGATACCTGGACTTTCTTCTACTGTAAAAAGGGATTATCAAAAGAAAAATCAAGAAATGATTGCAAATGCTGTCGTTCCAGCTTATGAGTCACTGATCGATGCCCTTCTAGAACTGCGCGGCAGTGGAAAAAATAAAAAGGGAGTCTGTTATTTTCCGAATGGAAAAGAATACTATAGCTATGTCGTAGAAAGAGATACCGGCTCACCTCGCTCGGTATCGGAAATAAAAAAATTAATCCATGACCAGATCTCCTCTGATCTTTTGTCTATTCAGACATTGTTGTCCAAAGATCCTGAACTTGCCTCGCGTCCTGTCTCTGCCGAAGCACCTCCAGACAAGTCAGATATTTTTCTGCAAAACCAGATTGACCGGAATCAGCCGGAACAGATTTTAACATTGCTGGAACAAAAATCTTCTGCTGCCTTTCCTGCTCCTCCGGACGTAACTGCTCAAGTGAAATATGTTCCCAATGCTATGGAACCTTATTTGAGCCCTGCATTTTATATGATTCCCGCCATTGACGACCAGTCAGAAAATGTAATCTACATCAACCAATCCCGCAATGTCGATACCCTAAAACTATTTACGACACTTGCACACGAAGGCTATCCCGGACACTTGTATCAAACAACTTATTTTGCTGAAAAAAATACAGAACCTCTCCGCAGCATTTTTAATTTTAGCGGTTATGTGGAAGGATGGGCAACTTATGCCGAGATGTGCTCCTACTATCTGAGTCCGCTGCCAAAAGACCAGGCTGCGCTGTTTCAAAAAAATGGTTCTCTGACACTTGGACTCTATGCTGCCGCAGATATTGGAATCCATTACGATGGATGGTCGGTACCCGATACTGTACGCTTTTTCTCTGATTATGGAATCAAAGATACCGATGCTATCCAGGAAATATATAATTTGATCCTATCTGATCCGGGAAATTACTTGAAATATTATGTTGGCTATCTTGAATTTATGGAATTGAAAAAGAAAGCGATGAAAATAGACGGAGATGAATTCTCCCAGAAAAACTTTCACCGTGCAGTTCTCGATGTCGGACCTGCCCCATTTGATATTGTTTCTAAATATGCGGTTGATAGATAAGCTGCCCTGTCACACATCCGACTCCTCTGTGGCATACAATACAATAAGATATTTCCAAGGAGGTTTTTATGTCTTTCTTACCAGTATTTTTATTGCTGCTCTTTCTTCTCTTCCTTTTGAATTATCACAAAAGGAAAAAGCTGATTCTTCAGATCCAAAGAATGCCCTCTGAAAAGAAATCGGCTCTTTTGCAGAACTTGCTCCATCCATATGATTTGTCCTATCTGCCTCTACATGATCTCTTTACCTATCGAGAGGACGCGTGGCTCCCAAAAACCTGCCGCCGTCCTGCTGATACTGCCATCCGCGATGTTTCTCTTCAGGATGCTCTTCTGATCTACTTTGACTATAACGAAAAAACATGTCTGATCAAGTTGAAAAAAGGTCAATATGGAATCTATTTTGGCGGAGAGATCGGACTATATTGTGCTGACCACATTGTCTCTCCCCAAAACAGAACTACAACCCGATTTTTTAGTATAGCAGAATCTGAATTTCTTCCTCTTTCCTTAGAGCTTCTGGAAGAAGACCTGTCCACTTTTCAGCTCAGCAAACGACACTGGCGACTAAGCGGATTCCAAATTGGACGATGTCCTGTTTCCGCAGACTCTCAATTAAAAGTATCTGTTACCTTCCCGGATACATTCATGCTGCAAAGATTCATTCACGGCTTACTGGAAGCAGGTTATTCCGAATGCGAGCTTACGATTCGCAAACTTACGATTTCCTTCCTCTTTCCTTCCGTCAACGAATCCCCCAATTATCATACACGATCCTCGCAGTTTAAAGAGAATGCAGTCAAATGGCAAAACGCTTTTCACTGTCATCTGTATTCTTTCCTTACGCACCCTTTTGACAATACCACAGATAAACTAATCTATCTGCACACTTCTCATCCTTCTATGTTCCGGTATCTATGCCGCATCAGAAGCTGATAGTTCCACATAACGAAAACACTGAATTTTACGATATATCCGATAACAAAATACACTGAATTCTACGAGAATTTCCTTACGGAACCGGAGAGCTTTCCTGCTCTCCGGTTCCGTCTGTCAGAAAATCATTACCCGGCATACATCCCCGATGCAAGCAGTACACTTACTGCAATTCCTGCAAATGTCGCCAAAAGCGCTCCCGCCAGTGTGTATCTCGTCTTTTTGATATTCGCTGTCATAAAATACACAGACATCGTATAAAAGATTGTCTCCGTGCAGCTCATCATGATAGAGGCCACAAGCCCAATGTACGAATCTGTTCCATATTCCTTAAAGATGTCCAGTACCAGCCCTGTAGCTGCTGAGGAAGAAAACATCCTGACGATCGTAAGCGGTACGAGCTGTACCGGAAATCCGATATGTACCACAAACCTGCTGACCACTTCTGCAAAAAAATCTAAAAATCCAGAAGCTCTCAATACTCCTACCGCAACCATCAGCCCGATCAATGTAGGCATAATCTTAATAACAGTAAAAAATCCCTTTCTCGCACCCTTTATAAAATGATCATAGACATTTGTCTTCATCAAAATTCCAAAACCGACGATATAGAAAATCACAAAAGGTACGATAAAATCACTCAGATATAGTAAGAACTTCATCTACTCCTCCGTTTTCATAAATAGGCTCTTATCATCTTATGAAAACGGAAAACTATTTATACTGATCTTCCTCCAAAATCCGCTCGATTGCCTCCCGGATCACCTCTGACTTTGCCACTTTCAGGCGCTCACAGTAAGCATTCAGGCGCTTTAACGTCTGTTCATCCAGGCGCAGAGAACAGATCTTCTCCTTATTGTCACTCCCCTTTGGTCTTCCTGGTTTTCCCATAATCTCATCTCCTTTTTTGTATTACAATAATCATAATATATGTATTACAAAAAATCAAGTCTAAAATATGTTTTGGTATTTCAAAAAACACACCAGGATGACAAAATCTCTTTTCCTACACGCGCTTCCTTTTTCCCATCGCCATTGCAAATGCTACTCCGACTACCGTACTGACCAGCGTCGCCACAATCCCCGCCCCGACAATCCCTGCCGGATTTACACTTCCATACTGACTCCGATAGGCAATGATATTGATTGGAATGAGCTGCAAAGAAGAAATATTTAAAATCAAAAACGTACACATATCTCTGCTCGCAATGCTTTTGTCCTTGTTTGGATTGACTTCCTGAAGACTCTTCATCGCCATCAGTCCTGCCGGCGTTGCTGCCCATCCAAGCCCCAGGATGTTTGCAATGATATTTGTTGTAATATGTCTATTTGCTTCGTGTCCTTCTGGCACGTCTGGAAACAGAAAATGTACCACAGGCTGTAGTTTTCGCGATGCTGCAGCGATCAGCCCTGACCGCTGTGCAATTTCCATAAGCCCTACCCAAAAAGACATTACTCCAAGCATTGTAATACAAAGTGTCACTGCTTCCTTGGAAGAGTCCAGCGCCGCGTTCGTGACATCTGCCATCCTCCCTGTCAACGCTCCATAGATAATTCCTACAAGTATCATTCCTGCCCAAAGATCATTTAACAACTTTTTCTCCCCCATATTTATTTTATAAATATACTCTATGTCCAGGGGAACTCTTATATTCTCTAAAGCGGCATCTCCACCCGCTCGATCCGGTTCCGGATATTTCTGTCAGTCTCATCAAACACAAGCTGCTTGTTGTATTGATAATATCTATCGCACTGGTATTCCTGAAGGAACTTTACACTGTAAGCATTCATATTTAGTTCCGTGATAAAGATTGTCATTTCCTGACTGGCTCCAAAGGCAATCTCCATAAAGTCAAATGCATACTCCAGTTTCTGTCCCGCAGATTCCTCCAGCTTTTCATAAGCACCGCGCTCTTCTGCAAAAAGTCCGCGGATTTTCTCAAATGCATCCTCTCCATCAGAAATCTGCTCCTCCTCCAATACCTTCAGATACAGTTCCAATTTCTCGATCCCTTTTCGATAAACAATCTTTTCCGTTTTTGTGATCAGTTTTGCACGTTCTTTTTCCTTCTGTTCCTCACAAGTTTCTTCTAAAATTTCCCTGAATGCCTCCACTGCTTCCTTTTTCTGACCAAGCACATCTTTGTATTGTTTTAACTTCTCAAACAGCATAGAAACATAAGCTTCCTGCCCAAATACTTTGCGGAAAACTTCTGTGACACGCGCAAGGAGCAGGCTGATCACACTTAGCTTTTCATCAAAAGATGCATGGGAAATCTTTTTCAACAAGATTTCCGGAATCTTTCCTTCCATCACCTGTTCAACCTGATAATCTGCCTCATAGCGGTAATACAGCTCCAGATAATTTGCAAAATCCTTTGCAATCTCCGGAAACTGAATATAGGAACCGACCACATCTCTGTCTACTTTTTTCCCCAGTTTTTCATACACTTGGATCAGCCTTGACAGATCTTCCCATCCTCTTGGTGTTGCGAAGAAGGAGCCATCTACTGTATGTTCCATCTTGTAAAAATAATTTTGTCTGTTTGTCAGATAAGAAATCACTGCCGGGTGAATCCCCTGATGGTAAGCATACTCTTTCCAAACCGAAAAATCTGCTTCCACCTCGATTTTCTTCACGCGGTCCATCGTCACCACATCAAATTCTCTGACCGACTTGTTGTACTCCGGCGGATTCCCTGCTGCCACAATCACCCAGCCTTTTGGCACTTCATGATTTCCAAATGTCTTATACTGCAGAAACTGAAGCATTGCCGGAGCAAGTGTCTCCGACACACAGTTGATCTCATCGATAAATAAAATTCCTTCTGACAGCCCTGTTTCTTCTATCTTTTTATACACCGATGCAATAATCTCACTCATTGTATATTCTGTAACCGAATACGCTTTTCCCCCATACTCATTTTTTGAGATCAGCGGTAATCCAATCGCACTCTGTCTTGTATGGTGCGTGATTGTATACGCCACAAGCCCGATCCCACATTCTCTCGCAACCTGTTCCATAATCTGTGTTTTTCCGATTCCCGGTGCTCCTAAAAGAAATATCGGTCGCTGTCTCATCACCGGGATCTCATATTCTCCATATGCATCTTTCAGCAAATATGCTTCGATTGAATCTTTGATTTCTTCCTTTGCTCTCTTAATATCCATATTCCATCTCACCTTCTGTTCTTCTTAATTGTTCTGGCTCCAGTATCAGTTTCATCGCCCACGCCGGCACGTCCACATCACTGTAATCCTCTTTTAAAAATATGAACGCAGTTTCATACAACGGCTTTTTCGCCGGGAATGTTCCATATCCATCTGTAAAATAAATCAGACCACGGAGTCTTCGAAACGCTTTCTTTGCAATCAACTCATTGACATAACCGAACACAGGGCGAAAATCAGTGCCGCCAAATCCATGTATCTCAAACTGCTCCATATAGCGTTCCATCTCTTCCTGATTATGGATCACTACATCTGACTGTACTTTATCATCACACTGGATGATATGCACACAGATTTTTCTGAAAAAGCTCTCCGACTCACTTAACACACTGTATGTCTGCTCTAAAAATTTTCGGATCAGCTCTTCTTTGCACGACATCGATGTATCAACGGCAATGACAAAGTCCTCAACTTTATGCACTTCCTTCGTCTCCTGCGGTTCGATCAATGGTACATTTTCGAACATCTCCATTCCATAGTGATAAAATATATAATCAAAGGTATCTGGATCTACCTGTATTTCCTCTTTTAGTACTGAAAATTTTCTCAAAAATTTTTTATAATCATATCGTGTCCGATTTTCTACGCGCACCTGCTCTGCAAGTGCCTCTGCATCTTCTGATGCTTCTTTTGCAAACGTCTCCATTTTCGTCTGAAGCTTCTCGTTTTCCTCTTTCCACTCTTTCTGCCGTTCCATCATTTTCTGCGGCGGAATTTCCTGATTCCAAAGCTGATGATCATCCACAAAAAACTCTCCTCGCAGTTTTTCAAAATCAGCTTCTCCAATCCATGTATCTTCTTCTCTTCCCGCCTCTTTTTCTTCCAACACTTGATAAATTCCTGCGACTGTCAGCACCTTCATCTTTTCCCGCAAACTCTGATACACTTTTTTCCGATATGGCGAAACATATCTTCTGACTGCGCGTACAGAAAGTCCGTCAATGATCGACTCCACCGCAATATCTGCCGCAAGATCCCACAAAGCGGTATCTACAGTTTTCGGAATCGTCAAATGTCCAAACAGACAATGAAATACTATATGAAGATAGGCTCGATTAATATAGATCCGATCCTTTTTATACAGGTAGATCAATGCATCCGGATAAAAATAAATGCCAAATCCATCTGTCCCCATCCCTGTTATATTCGTCTCCGGCAAAAAGAAAAATCGACTCAAAGACACATCAAGAAATCGCATCGACAAATACAGTTCATTTCTCGCCTGCTTCCAGATATCCATGCAGATCTCAATCTTTTCCAGTTCTCTTTGCTGCTGTTTCTGTATAATATTCATCGCTTCCTCCTCTCTTTTTATCATTGCTTTTCTTATCTTTCTTCCTTCTATAATTCAAACTTCTTCTTTTTCTCTGTTACAGCAAATCTCTGATGATACTGCTCCATCAGATAGCTCATCATCGATGCCTCCCCGGTTATCCCCACCATGTCTATTAATACACGAAGGTTATCCACATTGTCAATACAATGTTCCACATAATATGTGAGAAGTTCCATATCTTTTTTCTTCAAAAGATACTCTGACACATTTTCCACATGAGATTTCAAGTACCCCTCATACTGTTCCTTTGCATCCTCCGCAAGCCGGTACGGATACAAAAGTCGTGCAAATGCAAGTGCCACCACAACTTCTTCCTGCTCATTTTCCACCGCCCACGCAAACCGCTTATCATACTGGTCAAATTGCAATTCATTCTTCACGATACAATTTCGATACCACATCCCACTTCCGTGCGTCTTTGTGACGAGGATCCTCGCCGGAGTATTTTCCACTGCCTCCTCAAAATATTCCGGAAAGATCAGCTTTGCATCCCCATCCGGGCAGTGATACATGACTTCTTGTTCCTCTCCGATCTCAATGAGCAGTTCCCGGAAGCATGACCTTTTTTCGGGAACCACCGTCACATCCATTTTTTCAATCTGATGACATCCGGTAAATGCCCCTGCCCCAATATCTCGAATATCTGTAGAAAACTTCAATCGTTTTAAATTTCTACAATTATAAAACGCATACCGACCGATTTTCTCGATCGTATCCGGCAAAACAATTTCCTCCAACCGTTCTCCACACAACGCATCCTGCCCGGTTTCCTCCTCCGGCGGATGGTCCATATGTGCCGAAAATGCATACGGTGCAATCTCCGTCACCCTGTATCCATCAATTTCCCGCGGAATCACCGCACTCTCTCCATACGAAAAACAGCGCAAAATAATTGCGCTGTCTCCGTTGACTTTTATTTCAAATTCCTTATTCTTCTGTCTCTGTTCCATGTTCCTTTTCCTCTTTCTTCTCGAACACTGTGATATTTTTCTTTCTCAATCTCTCATACACATATCCTCTGAACAATGTATAGATCACAGAAACCATCGGGATAAAGATCAGCATTCCTACAAGTCCCATCAGACTTCCTCCAAGACTGACTGCAACAAGCACCCACATGGAAGGAAGGCCTACAGATCCTCCAACAACGTGCGGATAGATCAGATTTCCCTCCACCTGCTGTAAGACTAAGAATAAGACTATAAAACCGATCGCCTGCATTGGGTTGACCATCAGAATTAGAAATGTACCGATCACACATCCGATAAACGCCCCAAAAATCGGGATCAAAGCTGTAAATGCGATTAACACACCGATCAACAGTGCATATGGCATTCTCAGAATACTCATGCTGATAAAGAACATTGTTCCTAAAATAACCGCTTCCATACACTGCCCGGTAAGGAAATTGGAAAATGTCCGGTAAGTCAGTGAACAAATATCAAGAACAGTACTAACCTTTTTCTCCGGCAAAAATGCATACAGCACCTTCTGGATCTGAACTGTCAGCTTCTTTTTCTGAAGTAGGATATAACATGCAAATACCGCTGAAATAAAGAATGTTGTCAATCCACTGACAATACTTTTTGCCGCTGCAAAAGTTGTATTTAAGACACTTCCTGCTCCATTTCTGAGAAAATCAATTCCGCCTTGGATCATCTTATCCCAGTCAAATTCCATTGTCTCAATCCACTCGATGATTCCCGTATTATTTTGAAATAAATCTTCTGTCCACAGCTCAAGCTTCGGTATAAATACCTGAATGCTTTCTCCCAGCATCAAAATTGTTTTTCCTAGCTGCGGAAATACAACGAAGATTACAACAAAGATAATACCAAGTACAAGCATAATCGACAAGACTAAACTACACGGTTTCTTGATTTTCTGCACAATCTTGTTATTCTTTGCCCATTGATTGGAGAAAAATACTTTCTCCATAAAATTCATCGGAACATTTAGTATGAATGCGATCGCACCTCCCAAAATAAATGGAAAAGCAATGCTAAACAAAAAATGAACCGCATCCAGAACAATTTCATACTTCCACAGACCGATCACGATCAACGCTGTGAAAAGGATCAGTCCGCGGATTTTTTTGATTGATTCGTTATTTAAGTTCATTGAACCCCCTTCTATTTCTTACGGAAGCATTTTAATAACTGAATGATCGGAAGGTTTGCAGCTGCAAGACCATATACGATCAGTAACTGCTGGATGGTCAATGTAGATACTTTAAATACAGAGTGCAGTGCCGGAATCATCAGTACACTTGTAATCAATACTAATCCGAGAAGGAATGCCCCGATCAGATAAATATTGTTCCACATTTTTTTCTTAAAGAGAACCGGTCTGTCTGATTTACAGTTAAATCCATGAACAAGTCTTGCTGTACAAAGAGTACCAAATGCCATTGTACTTGCAAGCACTGCATCGCCACCCTTGAATCCAATTAAAAATGCGATCATTGTTGTTACACCGATAGAAAGACCTTCTGTTGCAATCTTAATCAGGAAATCTTTTGTCAGAATAGATTCGTTCATCGGACGAGGTTTTTCATTCATGACATCTTTTGTATGTGGTTCCAGACCAAGTGCAATTGCCGGAAGGCTATCTGTCAGCAAGTTGATAAACAATAAGTGTACCGGTGCAAATGGAACCGGAAGACCTGCGATAGATGCATACAATACCGCAAGGATTGCACCAAAGTTACCGGATAGCAGGAACTGGATGGAACCTTTGATATTTTTATAGACATTACGTCCGTTTTCTACTGCCTTAATAATTGTTGCAAAGTTATCGTCTGTCAGTACCATAGATGCTGCATCTTTGGAAACTTCACTTCCTGTGATTCCCATTGCAACACCAATATCCGCCTGCTTTAATGCAGGGGCATCGTTGACACCGTCACCTGTCATAGATACGATATTTCCTTTTTCCTGCCATGCGCGCACAATACGGATTTTATGTTCCGGTGAAACTCGTGCATATACTGACACATGCTCTACAAAATCTTTTAACTCTTCATCCGATAAATTATCAATCTCCGCACCTTCACATGCCTCTGATTCGTCTTTTAAAATACCAATTCTCTTAGCGATCGCTGCCGCCGTCACCTTGTGGTCACCTGTGATCATAATTGGCTTGATTCCTGCGCGGATACATTCTGCAACCGCATCTGCAGATTCTACTCGCGGCGGATCCATCATAGAGATCAGACCAAGGAAGATCAGATCGTTTTCATCTTCCAGGCAAAGATCTCTTTCATCTTCCATCTTCTTATATGCAAATGCAAGTACACGAAGTCCGCCTCTTGAAAATTCCTGGTTCTGTGCTTCGATCGCTGCTTTGTCAGCATCTGTGATCGGGCAGACACCATCTCCCTTTTGAATATAAGCCATACGGTTTAAGAGTACATCTACTGCACCCTTTGTGATCATGACACGCTCTCCGTCCATCTCATTGACAGTGGACATTAATTTTCTGTCACTGTCAAACGGAATCTCTGTCTTTCTCGGATAGGCTTCTCTGACATCCATTGTCCCTACTCCAAGTCTTGTTCCGATATTGATCAGAGCTGTCTCTGTCGGGTCACCGATTTCCATACCATCTACGTTTGTAGAGTCATTACAGAGAATACTGTAATCCAAAAGCTGTCTTTGCTCTTTCTTCTGAATATCGATCTCGGCTGCCGGAATTCTCTTTTCGTTTACATAATAATCTTCTACTGTCATCTTATTCTGTGTCAGAGTACCTGTCTTATCCGAACAGATGATAGATACACTTCCAAGTCCTTCTACAGCCTGAAGCTTACGGATGATCGCATGTTCTTTTGCCATCTTCTGTGTACCAAAGGAAAGAACGATCGTCACGATAGAGCTTAATGCCTCTGGGATTGCCGCTACTGCAAGGGCAACTGCAAAGAGGAATGCATCTCCGATAGAATCTCCGCGGAATACATTGATTCCAAATAAAATACCACAGAAAATTAAAATAATGATAGATAATTTCTGTCCAAACTGATCTAAGTTGATCTGAAGTGGAGTACGTTTCTCAGAAGTTGTTTTTAACAATGTTGCGATCTTACCAACCTCTGTCTCCATACCGATTCCGGTTACAAGGAAAGAACCTCTTCCGTAAGTGACAAAGCTTCCTGAGAATACCATATTTGTCTGGTCTCCAAGTGGAACTTCTCCAGAAATCACTTCATCTGACTTTTCTACACCAAGACTTTCACCTGTAAGGGCGCTCTCGTCAATTTTCAAGCTTGCATTCTGAAGAATACGTCCGTCTGCCGGCACATAGTCTCCGGCTTCCAGCATAACTTCATCACCAACGGTTAATTCTACCGAAGGAATCTGGATCACATTTCCATTACGAAGTACCTTCGCTGTCGGACCTGATAATTTCTTTAAACTGCTTAATGACTGTTCTGCCTTGACCGTCTGCACAGTTCCGAGAATCGCATTCATCGTGATCACGACTAGAATAACGATCGCACTCTCTGCATCCCCGAGGAATCCAGATACAATCGCTGCTGCGATCAGAATGATTACAAGGAAATCTTTATACTGTTCCAGGAAAATCTGAAACGTGCTCTTTTTCTTTCCTTCCACCAGCTCATTCTTTCCATATTTTTCCTGGTGTTCCCTGACCTGCTGGTCTGTAAGCGGCTCCTGCTGGCCGTTTACCTTTTTTCTTGTCTCTTCTTTCGACAATTGATAAAATTTGTCCATGTTTCACCCTCCTATCCTGCAATGAAGAAGTTTCTATCTGTCACCATAGGTTCTTCCAACGCCTCCTGCTGCTATATGACCTTGTCTTTATTATGCCAGAATCTGTAAAAACATTTCAACATCAAAGAAAAAGATCTTATAACTGTGCAATAAAAAATGACGAGACTTTTATTGCATATGTTTGTTATATGCAATAAAAGTCTCGCCATTTAATTACGATACGGATGAATTTTCATCGTCCTGACGTCATCGTAAACGTTGGGTAACGCTAGCTACTCCCTTTTATTCATTATGGTTACTATACGACAATCTGATTCACATTGTCAACTATTTATTTCACTTTCATAAAAAATTTATTTCTGTCCGGTCGTATCATAATTTAAAAACTCTTTGACAGTAGGATGAATCACAATAACAGACACAGTAATGACAGCCAATAATACACTTACAAACATGATTCCCCTTGGATTCCATACTTCTCCTAGCATCCCACCGACAAAATTTCCAAATGGAGAAATGGCCATTCCAAGTGTCGTTTTCATGGCAGAAACTTTTCCTCTTTTATTGACTGGAGTTCTCTGCATTACGGTGGAATTCATAATCATATTAAATATCATCTGAAATCCAAATGCTAAAAAAAACAAAAGAAGGATTATCCAATATTGATTGCTTAGTACAGCTACTCCTATCATGAGGATGAAAGAAAATAATGATATTTTATACCAATTATATTTCTGAGATGCCTTAACTCTCACAACTGACAACACAGTCATCCCTATTAATATACCAATACTCTGTGCCGCACTCAGTACACCATATCTCGTCATTCCAAGCTGTGGATTATCCACAAACCAAGGAATGATCAGTACTCTAATGATCCCGAATAAAAAATTAATAAAGAATGACATCACGATCACCCGGATCATCCCTTCATACCTTAGCACAAAATGAATACCGTCCTTAAAATTTTCACGAAACGTGCCTTTCGATTTCTCAGACACAACATTCGGAATTTTTATAAATATTTCTGTACTTGCTGAAAACAAATAAGAAATACCATTAATCAAAAACATCACTGGCGCTCCAAGTTGGGAATAAATCGCTCCGCCTAAAGATTGACCAAAGATCTCTGCACCTGTTGTTGCAATCTGATACACAGAGTTTGCCCTCATAACATTTTCATCCGTAACAATATCTGGAAGCGAAGATTCCACTGCTGGATTAAAAAAAGCTGAACAAATCCCATCTATTACTGCTACTGCCATCAGCATCCAGATTTTCAGAATTCCAAATCTGAAGGCTACTGTGACAAGCAAAATACTTACTCCCCGGATTAAATCCCCTATGACAATCAGTTTCTTTCTGTCTACTCGGTCTACCATTATGCCCAAAAGCGGTCCCAATAGAACCTTTGGAACTGTGACAAGAGCCATAATGGTTCCCATGACAGCTGTAGAACCAGTCAGTTCCAAAACAAAAAAGCTCAAAGCAATCGTATAAAGTGCATCCCCGAATGCCGATACGAGCTGTCCCTGCCATAATAAAAAAAAGTTACGGTTCCATAATTTTGACTCTTTTTTCATATTTCTATGCCCCATATTTGACTGGTTTCATGTTGTTATTTTCTAAAAATTTTTGTGTTCTCTTTTCTGTAATTATATCTCATTCCCACTCGTTTTTCTATTCATAGATTACAAAAAATGCCTTGTGTGCAAATCACGTCTGCCAACAGCTTCTCCATAAAACCCTAAATTTCTTGCATAGTCTGAAATAAAAATCTCTTTCTCTCTTCCCTCTAATAAATTGCTTCTTCCGTTTCAAAATCAAACAGAATCATATCTTTTGTATCAAATCCAAAAAATACCTTATCCTCTTTTCGGATCTTCGTATCTGCTTTCACTCTCGCAGACACTTGCTGCCCTTCGTAAGTAAAATAAAGATAAGCCTCTGCTCCCAGCATTTCATAGACACTCACCTGTGACTGCAACACCAGATCACTCACTTCGGATTCTTCTGGACTCCATACTTTCACATGCTCTGGCCTCACTCCCATCGTCACTTGCTTGCCATCATACCCTTCATTTCTTAGCCGCTCTTTTCTTCCATCTGTAATCTGCACTTCACAATCTGCAGTTTCCAAAAAGACACCCGTTTTTTTCACACGGCATATTCCCGAAATAAAATTCATCTGTGGTGATCCGATAAATCCGGCAACAAATCTATTTGCAGGGAAATCATACAGCCGTTGCGGTGTATCTACCTGCTGGATGATCCCATCTTTCATCACGACAATGCGTGTTCCGAGTGTCATCGCCTCTGTCTGGTCATGGGTTACATAAATGAACGTAGTCTGAAGTTCCTTGTAAAGTCTCATGATCTCAATCCGCATCTGTGTACGGAGTTTTGCATCGAGATTGGACAACGGCTCATCCATCAGAAACACTTTCGGATGTCTGACGATCGCACGTCCCATTGCCACTCTCTGCTTCTGTCCTCCTGAAAGCTGTCCCGGTTTTCTATCCAGAATCTCTTCAATCTTCAAAATCTGTGCTACCTCGTGTACCCGTTCTTTGATCTCTTTTTTCGGAACTTTCTTTAACTTCATACTGTAAGCAATATTTTCGAATACGGTCATGTGAGGATACAATGCATAGCTTTGAAATACCATTGCAATATTCCGATTGCAGGACTCCACCTCGTTCATTCGCTCACCATCAATCAGAAGTTCCCCCTCCGAAATAGATTCCAATCCGGCGATCATCCGTAACGTTGTCGATTTTCCACATCCGGAAGGTCCTACAAAGATTACAAATTCTTTATCCGGAATCTCCAGTGTAAAGTCCTGAACAGCCGTCACACCGCCTTCATATTTTTTGTATACATGATTTAAAGTGATCTCTGCCATTCACTACACTCCTCTTTCTCTTCTCCTTGATCCAAAATAGAAAAAATATCTGCTACGGAAGGCAATACAACATCTGCCAAATCCTGAAAATCTTCCTTCCTACTGACACCGCTCAACACTCCAACTGCCTTCCCCTTACAATTTTTCGCAAATCTCATATCATTATAAGTATCTCCGACTACTGCAACTTCTTCTGGTTCAAGCCCATATGCTTTACAGAATGTTTCAAACATATCCGGATCCGGCTTTGGTCTTGCTACCCCATCATCGGCTCCAACATAATCGATCAAGTCTTCAATCTGCAATTTTCTCAGACAATGTCTTGTAGAAGCAATCGTATCTGTTGTGGCAATACCGATACGAATTTGTCTTTTCCTTAGCTGCTGAAATAATTCTGGAAGATCTGTAAATGTCTGAAACTGCATCTGGCTGTCTGTTGCAATTTTTTCAAACAACCTGACAATCTGCTCCTGTGCCTTCCTGCTGTCTATGTAAATACCCTTACTTGCAAGTGCCTCTGTAATTTCCTCTGCAATTTCTTTATTGGATTTATAAGCAAGTGCACCATTGGGATCTATATCATCCCCAAAAACTCCCATTGCCTCCATTACCACATCCACATGTTCCTGATCCGGCGATATCTGATTCTCAGTTAAAAATTCTGGTACAACTCTTTTTGCCGCCTGCACCCAAAATGAATGAAACTCTATCAAAGTCCCATCTTTGTCAAATAAAATTCCTTTTATATCCATTGTTTCCTCTTCTCTCTAAATTATCCCGGATGCTTTCTGAACCATCTCTCCAAACGTCTTGCACTGTGATGTTTTTGCCCCATGGTAAATTGGATTAACATATCCTAAGAATGTACCATCTTCTTTTCGGACATCCAGACGCATCCATTCATATTCTCCTGCTGAAAAGAGAATCTCTGTCTTCGCCTCATAGACACCCTTCTCTATCTCCGTAAGTTCCATCCCCATTCTGACACGGTTGATCACAGCATATACAACCGGGCACTCTTCCAGTCCACGAATGACCACCTGATATTGTATACGCACCGCTTCCTTTGTTCCAACAGGAATATGTTCTCCCGGAAGATAGGTTTCTCCATCGGCTGTAATTTCTACCTCCAGTGTGCAATATCTGCTCACATAAATATGTCCTTTTCTCAAATTTTGCAACAGTTTTGTCGGTGTCAGCCCTTTACTGAATACATACGTTCCCGGATCTCCTGCCACAGATGGCTCTAAAGCCCCGTCATATCTCTCCTCGATCAGATTGTGAGAATCACTTCCCCCAATTCCGTAGATTCGATACCCTTCCTGCCACAGCAAATCTAAAAACCGGATTGCTTTCTCATTGGATTCCTTTGCATATTCATATGTAGGATCGTTTACAATTTCCAGAAACTGAACCATACGAAGTGGAATCGAATGAAATTTCCATTTCCAAACATGTAAAAACGGATGATTGATGCTCACAAGCCATCCTCTTTCTGCTGCTTCCTGCAAAATCTCCGTAACCCATGTTTCTGCCTGTTCGGATGCCGGTCTGCAAATAATTTCTTTGATTCTGGACGGAAGTCGGTCAATTCCAAAAAGATTACAGTGCCCTTTTTCAGCAGTCACCTCAATTCCCGGAACAATCATCACTTCTGTATGCTTCCATCCCGTATGAATCACATTGTGCTCCGTCGGTACATAGAAATCCATTTGCATCTGCTTTGCCTTCTCCATTGCATTTGCAACAGTTTCTTTTCCATCTGACAATCTCGTATGCGTATGGAAATCCCCTTTATACCACCTTTCTTCGCCATTAAATTTCTGATTCCACGAAAATTGATCATAATACAGAGGGCATTTTTGTTCTTCGGAAACCCAGCATTTTTCTCCAATGCTTTCCTTAATTTCCTTTTTTTCTCCGGTGATCTCAAAGGTAACTGGTATCGTCTGTGCCCCCAAATATTTCCGGACCTCCTCGGTAAAAATGCAAAGTGTCAGTTTCCAACTTCCCTGACCAATTTTTCCCGGAACACCTCCGATGGTCGTACATTCCGAAGATGGCCCAATCTGAATGACTCTCTCACTGTACCCTAGTAATTTTTGGAATCGGGTCTTTCCGCTTTCATCCTGAAGAAACAGATATCCCATCAGCATTTCTACTTGTTCCACATCTATCATGATAGAAAGGACTTCCAGAGGTTCTGAAATCAGAACCTCTGCCTCTAAAATCCCATCTGTATTTTTGTTTATCTCAAATGAAATTTTTTCTCTCACACTTTTCTCCTCGTTTGTTTTATTTATTGACACTATCCAATGCTTTCTGTGCGGTCTTCTGCGCTTCATCCAATGCTTCTTTTGCGGAAATACCTTCAATTTCTACTTTATCTGCTGCAATACGCAATGCATCCATTACTTTTCCTCCGGTTGGATCTTCCGGCATGATCGATGCATGTGCTGCCTGCTGCAATGGAACAAGTGCCTGTGGATGTTCATTTGTATATGCTTCAAATGCCTCTACTTCCTGTGTGGAATTGCGCACAGCAACATAACCTGTTCCCATAGACCACTTTGCCTGATTTTCCGGCGTAGTAAAGAATTTCATAAATTCATATACCCCTTGCTTTTCTTCCTCTGAAGATCCCTCCAACATTACAAGCTGTAATGCTCCTGCAACCGGCGCTGATGGATTGTCTCCCCATCCCGGCTGCTCCATTGCAGCTACAATATCAAAATCAAGGTCTGCCTGATCTCCGGAAGATCCTGTATAACCTCCTGCCTTATTTTGCAGGACATCATCAATTGTTTTATACCAGTATTCCCATCCTTGTCCGCCAGAATGGATTCTCATCGTTTTATCTTCATGGATCCACTTACGGAAGCTTTCCCATACTTCTACCCACTCTTCGGAGTTGATCAGCACTTCTGTTTTGTCCTCGCTGAAGATTTGTGCTCCATTGCTGAGCGCCGCATCGATCATATTTCCAGATCCCCACATCGGCTCCCATCCATAGAATTCCTCTCCTTTTGACATTTTCTTTGCCGCTGCCTCCAAATCCTGCCATGTCTTAATGTCTTCTGCCTGGATACCTGCTTCTTCAAAAGCAGCTTTATTGTAATACATGACTTGAGTAGTTCCATATGCAGGGAATGCAAACAACTTTCCATCATCGATTCCCTGATTGTAAAATACCTCAATATAATCTTCTTTTTCAAACGCCTTATCGTCGTCTACAAATGGCTGAATATCTGCCACCAAGTCTTTTCTAGAAAGATTTCTCGCCTTATCTACATCAAGAAGTGCCATATCCGGAGCTTTTTTTCCTGCAATTCCTGCCTGCAGTTTTTCATATGTCTCATCATAGTCTGCCTGTGTCACGCTGTTGATCTCATATTGATCCTGTGAAGCATTAAACTCTTCCACCATATCTCCAAGAACTCCAACTGCAGTCTTTCCTCCGGAATACCAAAAATCAATCTTTACTTTTCCATCCTCAGTCTTTGCTGTCTCCTCTTTTTTTGCTCCTCCACATCCTGCAAATGCAGATGCTGTCATTGTACAAATTAACCCGATTGCCATGATTTTCTTTAATTTCATATATTTTCCTATCCTTTCATTCCTGTGTCGCCGCCGATTCCATTGATAAACCACTTCTGTGTAAACATAAATAAGATTAAAAGCGGCACAACGATAATCGTGCTTCCTGCCATTACTTTCGGCCATTCAGTTCCATAAGCTCCGCCTTCGATAAAATATCTGCGAAGTCCCTGTGAGACAAGACTCATCTCCGGTGAATCCGTGATCAGCGAAGGCCACATATAATTATTGTAACTACTGATAAAACTCATCAGCCCAAATGTAATAAATGATGATTTTGTCATTGGTGTTACGATTTTCCATAAGATTTTCCATGCATTTGCTCCATCGATTTTGGCTGCTTCCACCAGACCTGCCGGAACTTGCATAAATGCCTGACGCAAAAGGAAAATCCCAAAAATGCTGACTGCATTTGATATGATCAGTCCTGTATAAGTGTTAAGTAAGTTCCAATTAGATAAAATGATATAACTTGGAACATACGTTGCTGCTGTTGGAAGCATATATGTTGCCATGATTACAGCAAACAATATCTTTCTGCCTCGAAATCTCATAAACACAATCGCATATGCGATCATTGCTCCTGTGACAACTTGAATTGCAACTGTACATACAGATACAAATAAACTGTTGCCAATATATCTTACCATTGGAGATTCAAACAAAACTTCCGAGAAATTCTGCCATTGTGCAGTCTCCGGCAGAAAAGCACTGACATCCATAATTTCCGCCTTCGTTTTTAATGCACTGATAATCATCCATACAAATGGAAATGCCGTCACAAGACTTGCCAAAAGCAGTACCGCCATTTTTAACAGATGCTGTAAACTATTTATAATCTTCCTGCCCGGCCCGAACATTACTGCCCCTTGTCTGCGGGTCTGTTGTCCCGTCTGATATCCATTTAATAGTTTCTGTCCTTCCATGCTGTTCCTTTCTAATAATGTACCCATTTTTTCGATGCCGTAAATTGCACACAGGAAAGCAGTACTGTGATCAAAATAATCACGATTGCAACTGCAGTCGCCTCTCCCATGTTAAATTCCTCAAACCCTAATTGATAATACATGTACAGCAAAGTTCTTGTACTTCCTGACGGTCCACCCTGTGTCAGAATCTGAATCTGGTCATATGCCTGAAGAGAATTGACCATCGTAATAATCATGAGGAAAAACGTAGTTGGGGAAATGCACGGAATTGTAATATCACGAAACCTCTGCCATTTCTTTGCCCCATCCAGTCCACACGCCTCATACAGATCTTTTGGCACTTTCTCCAGAGCTGATAAATAAAAGATCATTGCATAACCAAGACTCTTCCAAACTGTTACCAGTATTACGGACAGCATCGCTGTATCTGAGCTTTGAATCCACTGCAAGCCCGGCAAATGCAAAAATTTTAAGACTGTATTTGCCATTCCTACTTGAGGTTCAAAAATCCATGTCCACACAATGGAAACTGCTACGGTCGGTGTTACCCACGGAGAGAATAGAATAAATTTATAAATTCCGCTCCCTCTGAAATTTTTCTGAAGCAGCAAGGCAAGCAGCAATCCCCCTACAATTGTCGGAATGATCGTCCCCACGCTAAATAAAATTGTATTTCCCAGTGCTTCATAGAACCGTTCATCGGTGAACAAAGATTTAAAGTTGTCAAAAAACACAAAATTGTATGTGGGACTCATATAATCCCAATCGGTAAAGCTGATAAATAAAGACCTGAATATTGGATAAATCCAGAAAACGATCAGCGGGATCAAGGCTGGTATGACAAACAACCAAACTCCTCCCATCTGTTTCAGCCTTTGCATAATGCTCTTTCGGTTCATAACTTTCTCCTTTCCGAAACGCATTATACAAGACATTTATAAAATCTACTTTCCTGTTTTTGTAAAGAACACATTAAATATTAAGAGCATTATGAGCTGTGTCCCCGGAAGTGATAACCAGATACCATTGATTTTGAAAACATATGGTAATAGAAAAATCAAAAATGGTGCCACGATAATTGTCTCACCATAAATAAGCTGCATTGCTTTTTTCACCTGAAGTGTCGCATTCAAATAAGAAATATGGAACTTTGCAAGTCCGGTGAACAAAAATGAAACCGCACTGACTGCCATCCCGGTTCCAAAATAAGCCTGGGAGTCCATCTGCATTCCAAAAACATCCGGAATATATTTTGATACTAAAATCACGATGACAAAGAAAACAGCGCCCATTCCTACAACTGCAATCGATGCGATTTTTTTCACGAAACGAAGTTCTTCCATTTTTTTCGCTCCACTGTAAAAACTCATCAATGGTTGTGTGCCATCTCCAATTCCCATGAGCATAGACTGCACTGGGAAGACAATGTAGGAAATTACCGCATAGCACGCAACTGCTGCATCTCCTCCATATTTCAGACACTGTAAATTTGTGAAAAGCAGCACGATCGACGGGGCAAGCGACAATCCAAATGCGGAAATTCCTATTTTTAGAATTTCCCCGATCATCTTATGTTGCCACACTACCTTGAGATGTACTTTCTGCCTGCCATAAATAAGATAGGAACTGATCACCAACACAACAAACTGTGCAGCAATTGTCCCAACTGCCGCTCCCCGGATTCCTATTTTTACAACAAACAATAACAGATAATTCAATACCCCATTGACTCCCATCCCGGCAGCCATGCTGACCATCGCCTGAAATGCAAGATTCCGATTCCGGAGCATTGGAATAAATCCGGTTCCCATCACCTGAAAGACTGCGCCGAAAATAATAATCTGAATATACTCCACGGCTTTCTGGTATACATCCCCTTTTGCTCCCAGCGCACTTAGAATAGCGGGATATGTAAGTCCAAGCACAATAAGCAATACCATTGCTGCTGCAAACAGAAGTGTGATGGTCTGATGATACACCACTTCTCCTCTCTCTTGTTCTCCCTTCCCATTGCTATTGGAATACAGCACACTTCCCCCACTGCCAATTCCGATTCCCACTGCAGTGATCACCGCTGCAATCGGCCATGCGATATTGATGGCCGCAAGTCCTGTATCCCCAACTGCACGCCCGACAAACAAGCCATCCATCACCCCATAAAGACCGGACATCAAAAGTGAAAACACCGTTGGAATACAGTCCTGTGCGATCCTTCTTAATAAATATTTTCGATTCATTTGTTTTGCTTCCTTACCTTTTTCCTATAAATTGGTTGTTTGCACAACTTCTTCATTATAACTGATATCTTGATTTTATCAAAAAAATCTTTTTTAAATCTCTGTAAAATCTAATTTTTCATCTGACAAAACAGTGCTCTACATGCCTGCATCGAACAACGAATCTTCTGTGAACAAAAAAACTGCCACAGCATAGCATCTTACTATACTGTGGCAGTTCCGCTCACTTCCAACTTTCTCAGAGTTTCTCATCCATTCGTTGGGTTCTTTCTATACACAAATTAGTTTGTGATTGTGCACTCTGTTTCTTTATCAAATACATGAATCTTTTCTGCATCGAATGCAAACTTCACTGTATCACCTGTTCTTGCTGTTGTTCTTGGGTCAACTCTTGCTGTCATGCTTGATCCAGCATAGTCAAAGTATAAGTAAACTTCAGCACCTAACATTTCATATACACGAATCTTAGATTCGATAACTGTGTTTGGAGAAGATGCAATGAACATTGGCTCATCGTGAACATCTTCCGGACGAATACCAAGTACAACTGTCTTTCCGTCATATCCGCCTTCGATTAATTTTTTCGCTTTTGCTGGTGGAAGTTCGATTGCTGCTCCTCCAACTTCAAGAGCTACTTTATTTCCATTTACTTTACATGTTGCATCTAAGAAGTTCATCTGTGGTGATCCGATGAATCCAGCAACGAATAAGTTACATGGTGTATCATATAATACCTGTGGTGTATCTACCTGCTGAACGATACCTGCACTCATAACTACGATTCTTGTACCAAGTGTCATAGCCTCTGTCTGGTCATGAGTAACGTAGATGATTGTTGTACCTAATCTCTGGTGTAATTTAGAGATCTCGATACGCATCTGTCCTCTTAATTTTGCATCAAGGTTTGATAAAGGCTCATCCATAAGGAATACTTTTGGATTACGAACGATAGCACGACCCATAGCAACACGCTGTCTTTGTCCACCAGATAATGCCTTCGGTTTACGATCTAATAAGCTTTCAAGGTCAAGAATCTTAGCAGCTTCTTTTACCATTCTGTCGATCTCATCTTTTGGAACTTTTCTTAATTTCAGACCGAATGCCATGTTATCATATACTGTCATATGTGGGTACAAAGCATAGTTCTGGAATACCATCGCAATATCTCTGTCTTTTGGCTCTACATCATTTACCACTTTGTCTCCGATTTTTAATTCACCGGATGTGATTTCTTCCAGACCTGCAATCATACGAAGTGTTGTAGATTTACCACATCCTGAAGGCCCTACAAAGATGATAAATTCTTTATCTTCAATCTCAAGGTTGAAGTCTTTTACAGCTTCAAAACCATTTGGATATGTTTTGTTAATGTGTTTTAATGATAAACTTGCCATTGTTACATTTCCTCCTAAACTTTCCAATTCATATCTTATTTCGTTTTTCGATATGATTAGTATAAGTGAAAATCAAATCTTGTTCCATGCTCCACTTGCACAAACTTTTTGGTAATTAGTATACAAGTTGCTCAAAACACCTCTAAATCAGGCTGTTATATACATCTCTCTTGGAAATCCCGCGATCCTTTGCGACCTTTTTCATCGCTTCCTTCTTACCGATCCCTTGATCCATGTAATATTGTACATGGTCTTCCAGTGACATCTGCTCCCACTGACTTTGTGCTTCCTTTCGTATCTCTTCTCTGCTCTTTCCTTCCACTACGAGCACGCACTCTCCCTTTGGATCCGTTTCCTCGTAATAGACGATCGCCTCTCTTAAAGTTGTCGCAAATGCAGTCTCATGCTTCTTTGTCAACTCCCGGCACACCGTGATTCTTCTATTGCCAAGTACTCCCTCCAGCTCCTTTAAGGTCTTCACAAGTCTATGTGGAGCCTCATACAAAATGATAGTTCTCGTCTCTTGTTCCAGTTCCTTTACTACTTCCTGGCGCTCTTTCTTATCGCTCGGAAGAAATGCTTCAAATGCGAATCTTCTCGTGGCAAGCCCGGAAATTGTTAATGCCGTAATACATGCCGCTGCCCCCGGAAGTGATGTGACTGTGATTCCGGCTTCGTAACACATTTTGACAAGCTCTTCTCCCGGATCTGAAATTCCCGGTGTACCCGCATCTGTAATGAGTGCAATATTCTGTCCTTCCAAAAGTTTCTGTACGAGTTTCTTTCCTTTTTCAATTTTATTATATTCGTGATAGCTCGTCATCGGCGTCTTGATTTCAAAATGATTGAGCAGTTTAATACTGTTTCTCGTATCTTCTGCAGCAATCAAATCCACTTCGCCAAGTACTCTTACCGCCCGGAAAGTCATGTCTTCCAGATTTCCGATCGGTGTTGCACATAAATATAAAATACCTGCCATGGCACTTTTCCTTTCTTCTTCCTTTTTCTCAGCGAGCCTGCTGCCACTAACGTTATGTCTACTATTTCATGCTGTATCCCTGAAGCAATTCTTCTGTATAAACTCCAGGCTCTCTGTACACGATTAACGGTGGCTCTACCTTCATCCGCGGTCTCCCACCTCTTGATCCTTCAATCAGCACCATATTCGGTTCTTTATCGATATATGGGTGCACAAGCCGCATCCGCTTCGGTTCAATTCCATGCATAGACATTTTCGTAAGAATTTCCGGCAATCGGAACGGTCTGTGTACCATATAAAATCTTCCCTTAAATTTCAGAAGTTTTGCACTCTCCCTTAAAATATCATCCAGTGTACACAACACTTCATGACGGGCAATCGTCTTTGCATCAGCCTCATTCTTAAGTCCATGTTCTCCTAACATGTAAGGCGGATTTGTTGTGATCACATCAAAAGAAGCGGGAGAAAATATCGTGCCCGCCTCCTTGATATCGCCTGTCTGAATCGTTATCTTTTGCTCCAGATGATTGTGTGCCACACTTCTTTGCGCCATATCCGCACTTTCTTTCTGGATCTCCAGCCCAGTAAAATGTTCCCCTTCTGTCTTTGCTTCCAGAAGGATTGGAATGATTCCCGTTCCTGTTCCAAGATCCAGCGCGCGCTCTCCCTTTTTGACTGCAGCAAAATTAGAAAGGAGCACTGCATCCATGCCAAAGCAGAATCTTCCCGGATGCTGGATGATTTCATACCCATGAATCTGGAGATCATCTAATCTCTCTTCCTGCTTTAAATTAGTTGTCATCTAACTTCGATTCTCCTGTACCTTTCTCAAGCGCAGCCAGCTCTCTCATCTGCTCTTTCGAGAGTCTGACTTCATTTTTCTTCCTTCTTGGTTTAAATTTCAATTCAGAAACTTTATATTCTCTGATCTCTTTCTCATCGTTGTCAAGCTTCACGATCACCTTCACAAGCTGTCTTAACACGCTTAGGCTATGAACTTCCCCTTTCAGGCCTTCCACAGTCGTGACCGTATCTCCTACAGAAGGAAGGTGACTGTTTAATTCTTCATAGGTCTCCTGCTCATTTGTCAAGCAGCACATTAACCTGCCGCATACTCCGGAGATCTTTGTCGGATTCAGAGACAAATTCTGCTCTTTCGCCATCTTGATCGATACCGGTGCAAATTCTGACAAGTAGGTGTGACAACAGAGCGGTCTTCCACAGACTCCAATACCTCCGCGGATCTTTGTCTCATCTCTGACCCCGATCTGTCTTAATTCAATTCTTGTGCGGAAGACTGCTGCAAGATCTTTTACCAGTTCCCGGAAGTCAATTCTTCCATCGGCTGTAAAATAGAACAATACTTTGTTATTATCAAATGTATATTCTGCATTGATCAGCTTCATCTCCAGTCCATGTTTTCTTATCTTCTCAAGACAAATCTGAAATGCTTCTTTTTCTTTTTCTCTGTTCTTTTCTTCCGTTCGGCGGTCTTCTTCTGTCGCGATACGGATCACCGTCTTTAACGGCTGCATGATCTGGTCATCTGGAACCTCCTTCGGTCCTGTCACTACATTCCCAAACTCAATTCCTCTTGCAGTCTCTACGATCACCTGATTTCCTCTTTTGACATCAAATTTCCCCGGTGAAAAAAAATAAATCTTCCCTGCCGTGCGAAATCTTACCCCGATTACTCTTGCCATTGTTCTAGTTCTCCTTTATTGTCAGCAGTAACAGTTCCATGACAAGATCAAAGTTTACATTCGCCTTCAGACGTGCTTTCGCCTTCTCGATGCTGTCTAAGATCTTCTCAATTCCTTCATAGGAACTTTTACTTGCTCGTTCTTTGATATAATTCAGCTGGTCAGCAAATACAACGCCATCTACATCTTTTGTCGCCTTGTAGAGAAGAATATCCCTGTACCAGATCATGATAATGTCGAGATAATCTGTGATATCTAACTTATAATTACTGATCCTCTTAATTGCCTCCACAATCTCATACAGTTCCATATCATTAATATATTTTAAAAGCTGCACCGCTTCTTCCTTGATCTCATTGAAATGTTCGGAAGTCGCCAGCATGATTGCACGTCCCATATTTCCCTGTGCAAATGCAGTGCAGATATCCGCTTTATAGTCCGGAATCTCCATCTCTTCCATCAAATATTTCTTAATCAGCTTGTCTTTGATATTCCTCAGTTTTAACATGACACAACGGGAACGGATCGTCGGTAAAAGCACTTCTGCATTTTCTGTCAGAAGAAAGATCACTGCATAAGACGGCGGCTCTTCTATGGTTTTTAAAAGAGCATTCTGTGCCTGCACAGTCATTTTATCCGCCTCCGGAATAATATAAATCTTATATTTACTACTGTACGGCTTGATCAAAATGTCGTTGTTCACCTGTGTGCGGATATCATCGACACTGATTGAATTCGGCTTTTCATGTGTCACCTTGATAATATCTGGCTGATTATTTCCATCCGCCTGCTTACAGGAACGACATTCTCCACAAGGTTCTACTCCCTCTCCCTCGCACTGAAGTGTCCTTGCAAATAAGTCTGCAAGCATCTTCTTTCCGGAGCCTTTCTGTCCGTTCATAATGTATGCATGGGAAACTTTGTCCATCTTCACCGCATTCTGAATATACTCAATAATCTCATTATGTCCAATTACATCTTTAAATCCGCCCATGATCATCACGTCCTTTGTGTGTAAATTGTTAATTGAAAGCATTATATACTGCCAGTTTCTTTGTTGTTATTATAGCATAGATTTTTCTGAATATATAGCATAATTTCATTTGTACATTTTCCCATATCCAGATTTTCAAAACGCTGCACAATTCCAAGCCGTTCTAAATTTTCTTCCGAAAAATCCTTCTCATCTGCAAGAAACCGTCTGCAAAGTTCTGCATATTTTGGTTCTTTCTGCGTGCGTTCCCTCTCAAGCGCTCTCTCTAATCGAACTCCATCGTCTACCTGTATATAAATTGGAATTACATTTTCCTTTCCAAAATAATTCTGCATTTTTTCAAAAGACTCCAGTGTCCCGATTGCCACACAACTTTCATTTCCTGAAAATTGCCCGTCATCTGCCGTGAAATAATACCAGATGCCGTGTACCGTATTGTATGCCCGAAGTTCGATGATCTTTCCCTCTCTTTCAAATTCTCGCATCCTCTCCTCCGTTACAAAATGATACGCAACACCGTCTTCTTCTCCTTCCCGGATCGGGCGCGTCGTATAGATTACCACCGTACGCAGATCCGTCAGAAGCTTTTGTATTTTCTGAAAAATAGTATCTTTTCCTGCTGCACTTTTGCCCATAAAATAAAAAATCTTACTCATCGCTGCACACCTTTATTCTTCCTTCCTCCGTCAACCCTTCGATTGAAAATCCCCTTTTTCTATATTGTTCAAGATAGGAAATAACTTCCCAAGTCACCTCTTCGCCGGGCACGATCAATGGGATTCCCGGCGGATACAGATACGCATATTCCATAGAAATCAACCCGACACTGTCTTCCCATGCTATGCTGATTCCATTTTTTCTTTCAACTGCTTCCGAACTTTTCAAACACAATCTGGTTCGTGGAAGACTACCGAAACAATGCTTCTCTTTTGATTCCTTACATGCTGCATCAATTTCCTCTAATGCACTTACAAACCGTTCCAATCCTTCCTGTGTATCTCCAACCGAAGTCATGGCAAGAATATAGTTCCCCGCTGTCATCTCCATCTCCAGGTGATATTTTTCTCTCAGTATCTTTGAAAGCTCTCTGCTTGACAATGTACTGTTCTGAACAGAGATTACCAGTTTCGACCGGTCATACTGTTCTGTCTCGATTAATTCCAGGTGACATAGTCTTCCCAGTCTCTCTCTGACTTTTTCCAGCGCCTGCACATACGTTTCAAATTCCCGTTCCCCGCTTTGCTCCAGAAATTCCATGCACACATCAATACTCGCCATCAAAATGTAGGAGGGACTGCTGGACTGCAATATATGAAGGTAACGCTCGATCTTCTTCCGGTCTGCGATCGGACCATTTAGATGAAGCAGCGCTGTCTGTGTCAGAGCAGGTAAGGTCTTATGTACACTGTGGATAACAACATCTGCCCCTTTTCTGTTTGCATTTTCCGGGAAATACGGATGAAATCCAAAATGTGCCCCATGCGCTTCATCCACGATTAACGGAATGCTGTATTGATGTACGATCTCAGCAATCTTCTCAACATCTGAAACCACACCGTCATATGTTGGAGAGACAATCATGACTGCTCTGATCTCTGGTTCCCTCTCCAACAACGTTTTTACTTCTTCTGCGGAAATTTCTCCATTCATTCCCGATTCCACATGCGACGGATAAATGTACACCGGTTCCAGTTCATTTAGATCTATCGCATGATAAACAGACTTATGACAGTTTCTTGCTACAAGAATCTTGTCCCCTCTGTTTGTGGAACCAAGAATCGCACTCAGAATGCCAACCGTGCTTCCATTTACAAGAAAATGGGTGGTCTCTGCTTTGTAAAGCCTAGCTGCCCGCGCTTCCGCCTCCCTGATAATCCCATCTGCATGGTGAAGATCATCAAATCCGTCAATTTCCGTAATATCCAATTCATAAGGAATCCGATTTTGGATCAGCTGCCGGTTTCTCTTATGTCCAGGCATATGCATCCCGTAAAAATCACTATTTCCATACGTTTCTAATCTATCATAAAGTGTCTTCATATTTTCTATTCTATACTTTCCTATCTTCTAGTTCCCGAAACTGCATCTTTTTCAGACTGCATTTCTTTCTCATTGTATCAAAGTGTTCATCTTTAAGCAAGATTTCCCACATTCCATTTCCGTTTCCAAAAATAGCTTTCTACAGAAGAAAACTCCAGTGGATCTATGTACGCGACATGATCCACTGGAGTTTTTATTTCACTCACTTTTCTATTTACTTTTTCAACAATTTTTTACATTTTGTCTGTAATCTCGCTGTGTAATTCCTGAATAGATTTTACTTCTCCGCAGCCCGGTTTTTTCATTGACTGAATACCGCTTACAGTTGCTTTTGCAGCTGCCATTGTTGTGATATATGGAACTTTTTTCTTAATTGCAGCTTTTCTTAAATAGCTGTCATCTACATTCTCGCTCTTTCCGATTGGTGTATTGACAATCAGATCGATCTTTCCATTCATGATTAAATCAAGAATGTTTGGACGACCTTCCTGCATTTTATTTACAAGTTCCGCCTCAATTCCTTCCTGCTGAAGTAATTTGTAAGTATTCTTAGAAGCAAGAATTTTAAATCCTGTCTCTGCAAACTGTCTTGCCACATCAGCAACTTCTGCTTTATCTCTGTCATTGACTGTGATCAGAACGGTTCCTTCCATCGGGATTTTCAGCTGTGTAGCTTCCTGTGCTTTATAATATGCTTCCCCGTAGAATCTTGAAAGTCCTAAAACCTCACCTGTTGAACGCATTTCTGGTCCTAATACAGGGTCTACTTCCTGGAACATGTTAAATGGGAATACAGCTTCTTTTACTCCATAGTAAGGAATATCCTGTTCTTTCAATGACGGAACCGGTGACGGTCTTCCTGTCAGTTCAGATGTCACAATGTCGATCGCAAGCGGTACCATTCTGATGTTACATACTTTTGATACAAGCGGTACTGTTCTGGATGCTCTCGGATTTGCCTCTAATACATATACTTTTCCGTTCTCGATCGCATACTGCATGTTCATAAGTCCTTTCACATGCATTTCTTCTGCGATTTTTCTAGTGTATTCTTTGATTGTCTTTACATTCTCTTCTGAAATATATTTAGAAGGAATGATACATGCAGAGTCTCCTGAATGTACACCTGCAAGCTCAATGTGTTCCATAACTGCCGGAACAAATGCATGTGTTCCATCGCTGATCGCATCTGCTTCACATTCTGTTGCATGTCCTAAGAAGCGGTCGATCAAGATTGGTCTGTCCGGTGTTACTCCTACTGCAGCTTTCATGTATCCAACCATGCTCTCTGCATCATGAACAACTTCCATTCCTCTTCCTCCAAGTACATAAGAAGGACGTACCATTACCGGATATCCGATTTTTTCAGCAATCTCTAATGCTTCTTCTACATTGACTGCCATTCCTGACTCCGGCATTGGAATTTCCAGTTTTTCCATCATTGCACGGAATAAATCTCTATCTTCTGCAAGATCAATTACAGATGGAGCTGTACCAAGAATTTTTACTCCATTCTTTTCCAGATCTGCTGCAAGGTTCAGTGGTGTCTGACCTCCGAACTGTGCGATCACTCCTACCGGTTTTTCTTTTTCATAAATGCTTAAAACATCTTCCAGTGTCAATGGTTCAAAGTACAGTTTGTCAGATGTATCATAATCTGTAGAAACAGTCTCTGGATTACAGTTTACAATAATAGTTTCAAATCCAAGCTGTTTTAATGCCAGTGAAGCATGTACACAGCAATAATCGAATTCAATTCCCTGTCCGATTCTGTTTGGACCGCCACCGAGAATCATAATTTTCTGCTTCTCAGTGCTGATTGGATTCTTGTCTTCTCCATTATATGTTGAGTAGTAGTATGCGCTGTCTTCTGTTGCGCTTACATGAACACCTTCCCATTTTTCTTCCACTCCGATTGCAAGACGTCTTCCTCTTACTTCGTCTTCATTGATTTCCAAAATCTGGCTGAGGTATTTATCTGAGAATCCGTCTTTCTTTGCCTGAGTAAGTGCTTCGTCTGATGGAAGTGTTCCTTTGTGCTGCAGAAGTGCTTCTTCCTCTTCCACAAGTTCTTTCATCTGCTCAATGAAATATTTCTTCACTTTTGTAATCTCATGAATTTCATCAACAGTAGCACCTTTTCTCAGTGCCTCATACATAATAAAATGTCTTTCACTTGTAGGTGTGATCAGCATTTTTAATAATTCTTCTTTTGATTTCTGATCAAAATCTTTTGCATGTCCAAGTCCATAGCGACCTGTCTCCAAGCTTCGGATTGCTTTCTGGAATGCTTCTTTGTATGTCTTACCGATGCTCATTACTTCACCGACTGCACGCATCTGTGTTCCTAATTTATCTTCTACACCTTTGAATTTTTCAAAAGCCCAACGTGCAAATTTAATTACAACATAATCCCCATCTGGAACATACTTATCTAATGTTCCATATTTTCCACAAGGAATATCTTCTAATGTCATACCTGTAGCAAGCATTGCAGAAACAAGCGCGATCGGGAATCCGGTTGCTTTAGAAGCAAGTGCAGAAGAACGAGATGTTCTCGGATTGATCTCAATTACGATATCACGATCTGTCTTTGGATCATGTGCCCACTGTACATTAGTTCCACCAATTACCTGGATTGCCTCAACAATCTTATAAGACTTCTCCTGTAAACGTTTCTGTACATTTTCCGGAATAGTAAGCATTGGTGCTGCACAGAAGGAATCTCCGGTATGTACTCCAAGCGGATCAATATTCTCAATGAAACATACTGTGATCATATTATTGTTTGCATCACGGACAACTTCTAATTCTAACTCTTCCCATCCAAGAATGGATTCTTCTACAAGAACTTGTCCTACAAGGCTGGCTTGCAGACCACGAGCGCAGACTGTCTTCAGTTCTTCTACATTATATACAAGACCTCCGCCTGCTCCACCCATCGTATATGCCGGACGAAGAACAACCGGGTAACCTAATTTATCTGCGATTGCAAGCGCTTCATCAACAGAATATGCAACTTCACTTCTTGCCATCTCAATTCCAAGGCTGTCCATAGTTTTCTTAAATTCGATTCTATCTTCACCACGTTCAATGGCATCTACCTGAACTCCGATAACTTCGACATTGTATTTTTCTAAAACTCCTGCCTGTGCCAATTCCGAGCATAAATTAAGACCTGACTGCCCTCCAAGGTTTGGTAATAAAGCATCTGGTCTTTCCTTTTTAATAATTTGTTCGATTCTATCCACATTTAGTGGTTCAATATAAGTAACGTCAGCAACATCCGGATCTGTCATAATCGTAGCCGGATTAGAATTCACTAATACAATTTCATACCCAAGGTTTCTAAGTGCTTTACAAGCCTGTGTTCCTGAATAGTCAAATTCACACGCCTGTCCAATGATAATAGGGCCTGATCCAATAATAAGTACCTTATGAATATCTTTTCTCTGTGACATATTAAATTCCTCCTGTTCTCAACGCATTTTAAACTATTATACATAGCTAAACTAAAGTTTGCAAGAGAAATTTTTATTTTATTTCATTTTGCCCTATTTCCTTACAAAATATATCCTTTTTTTGTGAGATAATAAAAAAACAACCACCAAAGTGATTGTCCTTAGTGAAGCATCGGGGATTCGAACCCCGGACAACTTGATTAAAAGTCAAGTGCTCTACCGACTGAGCTAATGCTCCATATTCTGTTTTTTGTCGCTTTATATCTGACAGTGCCCAGAGCCGGAATCGAACCAGCGACACGAGGATTTTCAGTCCTCTGCTCTACCGACTGAGCTATCTGGGCTGATTTTACGCACCAGACATGCATAAAAAATTGCGGGGGCAGGATTTGAACCTACGACCTTCGGGTTATGAGCCCGACGAGCTTCCAGACTGCTCCACCCCGCGATATTATGAAATTAAAGTCAGCTATTATTTTAAATAGCTAATGGATGGAGAAGGATTCGAACCTTCGAAGGCGTTGCCAACAGATTTACAGTCTGCCCCCTTTGGCCACTCGGGAATCCATCCATAAGTTAAAATGCTAAGATTAGCTTTTAACAAAGCCGACAATCGGACTTGAACCGATAACCTGCTGATTACAAATCAGCTGCTCTGCCAATTGAGCCATGTCGGCATATTCAATTAATGTCGGCATGTAAATTTTACGCCTTTTATTAGAATTATGGGACCAATAGGGCTCGAACCTATGACCCTCTGCTTGTAAGGCAGATGCTCTCCCAGCTGAGCTATGATCCCATATACTATAAATGTATCTAATCGATACAAGCGACCCGGAAGGGACTCGAACCCTCGACCTCCGCCGTGACAGGGCGGCGCTCTAACCAACTGAGCCACCGGGCCATTCTATTTGGTGTACCTTCAAAATCACATACAGTCAACTACTTTTCTAAGTTTTTTCTCTCTCCATCCATTCTCCTATCACCACTTGGTTATGCCCTCGACCGATTAGTAACAGTCAGCTCCATACATTACTGCACTTCCACCTCTGTCCTATCTACCTCGTCGTCTTCAAGGGGTCTTACAACTTGC